>ENA-OSJC01000174-OSJC01000174.1-marine-metagenome-genome-assembly--contig:-NODE-174-length-65848-cov-13.011282_pt1 | contig 65848 bp, 117 predicted proteins | sample MGYA00237885_ERZ534234 | MGnify/ENA primary metagenome ERZ534234 (study PRJEB26413, sample SAMN06343907) | marine metagenome | isolation source: coastal waters | place: Atlantic Ocean: West Antarctic... | reverse complement strand
TATTGCTGATTCAGTAGGAGCATTGTTATTAGTTGACATGGCACACTACAGTGGACTAGTTGCAGGCAAGGCATATCTAAGTCCGCTACCTTATGCAGATGTAGTTACGTCAACTACACACAAGACATTACGAGGTCCGAGAGGCGGCATTATATTGTGGAATAACGAAGAATACTCTAAACGTATTAATAGTGCAATCTTTCCTGGAACACAAGGCGGACCACTGATGCATATCATTGCCGCTAAAGCTCAATGTTTTATTGAGGCAAACACTCCGTCTTTTAGTCAGTATGCAAAAGATGTTGTTATAAATGCTCAGGCATTTGCAAAGCAACTTACAGCAAATGGATTTAACTGCTTGACAAACGGCACAGATTCGCATATAATATTACTTGACTTAACTAATAGAGGTGTAAGTGGTAAAGATGCCGCGAACATGTTAGAGGCGAATGGTATTACTGTAAACAAAAACGGCATACCAAATGACCCTAGAAGTTTTACAGAAACAAGTGGCATTCGATTAGGTACTGCCGCTGAAACAACTAAAGGACATGACGCTAAATGGTTTGTAAACTTAGCAAACACAATAGCTAAAATAATATGAACATATTAGTGTTAAAGAATTATACACTTAGTGATCATACTAAATGGTATGATGATCGTTCCAATGAAATCGATTTAGAAAAAAGTTACACAGCAATGGAAGAACTGTGTGTTGCTAGTGCTAAACAATATATAAAAGATTTAGATGAAGTAAAAGTGTTTCGTGGTAACGCAGACAATATTAGAGATGTATTTAAAATAAACTTTTATGAGATCTACGAACTGTGGAAGGAAGGGCATAACATTCTCTATGCTGACTTAGATGTGTTGTTTGTAAAAGATGTAAACTACTTTGAGCAATTTGCTAAGTTTTCAATGTTCAATCTAAGTGACCCAGTATTTACAAGCGACGATCATTACAATGTACAGTTTAATCATTTCTTCAACTGCGGTATTAGATACTATCCAAAAGATATGGACCAAAGTGTTTGGGACCTAGGCATAGAGATGGTTGAGAATTGGAATCCTGATAGATGGGATAGCGAACAAATAATTTATAATGCTATGATGTTTTCGCAAGATATTAAATTAACAGACGTACTTAAACCTTGGTTAGCATATCAAATGCTCGCAGGTAACGCACAGTTAGATTATGAACATAATAAAATCAATTTAACTGATGCAAGATCAATTCATTTCCATGGAAGCCGAGATAGTTATGATAGACTACAGGCTATGCAACAGTTGCGAGGTTAGACCTTCCATCTGTTAGATGTGTTCTTGTGTTAGTAAAACATTCAGGGCCCTGTTGTTCTTACTAAAAATGTTGGCACAGTCATTGTGTTCTCCTGGAACTATATAGCGTATTCTAAGAGGGACGCATTATTTTATAACTTGCTAGACTCAATAGTTCTGTCCAACGCTTTTATTTAAGCAAATCTAAAAGAAAATGCAGTAAAGACGGTAATTTTGCCGCAAATAAGTGTTGACATTTGGTTAACATAGTATATAATATACTATACAGATAAAAAATGAGGAATATATGTTATTTGATAAACCATTAAAAAGTGGCGAAGTAGTTACAACTAAGTTAGTATCAGGCGAAGAACTGATAGCACGTTTTGAGAAAAGCGAAGGCGACACCCTTACTTTAAGTAAAGTTGTAGTACTAGCACCAGGGCAACAAGGCATAGGCATGGTTCCATGGCTAATGAGTGCTGAACCTAAACAGGTTGATATTAACATGAGTACAGTATTAACATACGCTGTAACTCAGAAAGAAATTGCCGATAAGTATACAGAGATGACATCGAGCATTCAGCTCATCAAGTAGATCGACGCCCTAGGGCTAATGTAAATGGAGGACTTGAAGATGAATCATTGGATAACAGCCGCAGCAGCTGGCTTATGTGTTTGGGCATTTGTAGGAGCCATTAATTCGATTACAAGCCCTACCGATACACAAACACGATACACTATTGAGATACCTGCGTTACAAGTTGACCCAGAGCAAGCAATATTAGAAATTGATGTCGATGAGATGCATTGCCTTGCTAAGAATATTTACTTCGAAGCAAGAGGCGAATCTTTAACAGGTATGATTGCTGTTGCTAATGTTACTATGAATAGAGTTGACAGCTCACACTATCCAAATACTATATGTGGTGTAGTGTATCAAGCAAGACATTCTACATGGTGGTTAAAGCACCACAACAGATTAGTGCCTATTAAAAACCAATGTCAATTTAGTTGGTACTGCGATGGTAAGGCTGATACATTGTTCTTAACTGATACTAAGGGTAGAGTTATTAAAGCCAACATGCAGTCATGGCTGGACAGTATTAAAATTGCCGAAGATTCTATTAGAGGCGATGTAAAGAAAATTATACCAACTAATGCATTGTGGTACCATGCTGATTTTGTCGACCCTTACTGGAGTACTAGTTACGTTCCTGTAAAGAAAATAGGGCGTCATATATTCTACGTAGGTAGTTAATCATGTTAGATGTCCTAGTCAATGATAACCTTAAGACTATTTGTTTAACCTATCCCAAAGGAGCATCTTCTAGTATACGCACTATACTCATGCCGCAGTTTAAAAAACGTGAACTAGGTGTAAATGAATTTGGTGAGAAATGGATACTAAATGAGTCAGGCTATGCGAACGGCGAAATTCATAAGCATTTAGCCAACTACCCAGATTATAAAATATATGCGTTTTGCAGAGAGCCCGTAGACAGATGGGCTACTGGCTTATTGTTTATGATGCATACGCACTGGGATCTATTTTATTCAGATATTAGTAATGCAGGGCAAGAAATTGCCGATAACGCAAGTGATGAATATATTAGGCAACTAGTACTTACTATGATATCAATTAATAATAACCGATGTGATTTTAATGATGTTCACATGCACCGTCCGTTATTTACATTACTGCAAATAAAATTATTACATAGTGATGTACATCTCATACCGTTAAGTCTAATGGAAAATATATTGTGCGATATACACAAAGTACCCAGACAAAAATTTGAACGAGTAAATACATCAGACGAGGGATACGAACGTGGCCATGGCCATCATGACAATTCAAAATTCATAAAAAAGTTACACACAAGATGGAGACAAATAATAGTTAATGCTGTACATGGACACCCAGACTTTTTTCCTGTGAGCAATTATTTAAGTATCGAAAATAAAGTATACAATCAATTAGTGGTTGATGGACATAGAGCAGAATACATATTTCAAGGGATTCTAGATGGACCAAGTTGCAATCTAGCAACAGGAGTATTTCGTGGAGACATGAACTCTTATCCTAGTTTTATAGATCGCCTAGGTGATGGCGACCTACGTGATAAGGCAATCACAAACGCCTTTCATTTTAATCAAACTGGTGGTGCATACGGTAGGTAGAGGAATCGTTAACGTATAACATAATATCATAAATACTCGTACATAGGTAACAGTACAAACAGGGAGAAACACATGTACGAGTATAAAGCGAATGTCGTTAAAATAGTTGACGGCGACACAGTCGATGTAAATATTGACTTAGGGTTTGGTGTTTGGATGATGGACGAAAGAGTTCGCATCATGGGCATTGATACACCCGAATCAAGAACCAGGGACAAAGTAGAAAAACTTTTTGGCTTGGCTGCAAAAACAAAATTAAAAGAAATACTAGGTAAGTCTTGCATACTTAAAACTCAGATTGCTAGAGATGGCGAAGATATGAGAGGTAAGTTTGGTAGAGTACTTGGTGACTTTGTAGCATTAGATGGTCGTATGGCAACTGACATACTAGTTGAAGAAGGACATGCAGTAGCATACTTTGGAGGCAGTAAAGAAGAAGTACAATCAAAGCACATGGTCAATAGAGATAAGTTACTGCGTGAAAAAGTTATTGCTAAAGCAGACTTTGATGCAGCCACTAAGTTAATGGAAAAGCAAATCGCTAGACGCCGCACTAAAAAATAGGTTGACATTATTCATTAGTAGTGTATAATATTATCAAGTGGAAGGAACAAGGCATCGTCCCACTATAAATATTCCGCACACAGCCTTCTATATAATAGGAGATACGAAATGAATAAAAGATTTTACTCAGGTAAAACATATTCGCACTCAACTGGACACAGTTGTGCGTTTAGACAGTGGAAGGCAGACAGTCACTGCAACTTAATACATGGTTATGCTCTACAGTTTGAATTCACTTTTGGTGGAGACGAACTAGATAGCAGCAATTGGATTGTAAACTTTGGTGGTCTGAAGCCACTTAAAGAATGGTTGAAACAAATGTTTGATCATACTTATTTGGTAGCAGAAAATGATCCAGAGATGGAAACAATACAAATGCTACAAGACAAAGGTCTGATTGACATGAGAGTTGTTTCACACACTGGTTGTGAGCGTTTTGCTGAAATGGCTTTTGACAAAGCAGATGAAATTGTTAAGGAATTAACAGATGGAAGATGTTGGGTACAAAAGACCACAGTAAGAGAACACGAGCATAATAGTGCAACGGTCGAACTTAACGACCACACTAAAGTAAAATTTAGTTAAACAACAAAGGTTTCACTGTGAGCCTGGGACGCCAAACACAGTGCTACTATGAGATATACATAACAAGATTAGAATGTAAAATCCCTCAACAGACGTGTTGGGGGTTTTTTATGACCGGTTTTAATAGACAATATTAGGTCACTGCAAAAACAAATCCAGGTAAATATGTATATGTTCTTTGGAATCCTTACATTAATCACCGCTCTGGCTATTGCTGGGGTAGCGGCATGGTTCAGCATTGCAGGCCTAATGGCTATCTTCAGTGCGGCAGCTTTGCCTATTGCAGTAATGGCAGGCACACTAGAAGTAGGCAAGTTACTTACTGCTAGTTGGCTATATCGTTACTGGGACGAAACCACGCTACTACTTAAAACATATTTGTGTATTGCGGTGGCAATCCTAATGCTAATTACATCAATGGGTATCTTCGGATATCTAAGTAAAGCACATTTGGATCAAGCAGGAGCAAGTGGAGATGCATTTGCTATTGTAGAACGACTCGAAGGTAAGATTGCTAGAGAAGAAAACAAGATTGGGATATTAGAACAACGCATTGCAGGCTTGCAAACAGGTGGCGGTTTAGACGTTAGCACAAGTATTCAACAGCAAGAAACAATCAGAGATGGTGCATGGGATAGAGTGCAAGGCGACATTGAATATGCACAAGGACAAATCCAAAGTATAAGAGATCAATTAGTAATTGACCTTAAAGCACAAGACGACAAATTAAAACCACTAGATAGAATTGTAGACAGTTATGCTGACCAAGGAACTGTTATTACAGAAACAGACGGTGGCGGATTATTTAGAAGTGCAGAAACAGAAACAGTAGACAATGTTGCAAAAGCAAACGAAGTAAGACTTTCACAAAAAGCAGAACGTGATGCAATATCAACTGAAAAAGATAAACTTAGAACATCAGCACAAAGAGATATCAACAGCCAGCAAGGAAACATTGACAAGTATAGATCACAAGCACAGACTGTTATAGACAACGCTAATGCAGAAGTAAACAATTTGCGTAGTTCTAGTAGTGAAGATCAAGACGGTATACTAATTAAGATAGACAATTACAATACACAAATAGATGATATCTATAATGGGTTGATTGTAATCAAAGATGAAAAGTTTGAAGCCGAAAGCGAAGTTAGAACATTAGAAAAAGAAGTAGGCCCTATCAAGTATGTAGCACAATTATTATTTGGTGGTGACAGTGAGGACTTACTTGACAAGGCTGTACAAGTGTTTATACTTCTACTTGTATTTGTGTTTGACCCATTAGCAGTTATGCTAGTTATAGCGGCAAACCAAACATTACTCAGGTACGGAATTAACCTAGAGAAGACAGGACCAGAGGAAGATAGTGATGGAAATCCAACCAATAACATCAGCATCAATGATGAAGGAAAAGAAACAAACAACAATAGTGCCGCAGGAGATAAACAAGATAGTGAATCAAGGCCAAGCGATGCAGACGATAACGTACCTGTACAACGAGCAAGGTCAACTGATAACAAGCTCAGTGAGGACAATAAATCTGCTAGCCTAGCTAATAAAAAAGCAGAAGCGGCGTTGCAAAGAAAAATAAAAAAGTTAGAAAAACAGTTGACTAAAAAGCCAAAAGAAGTTATAATAAACAATACAAAAGAACTAGACATAAACCTAACAGTGCCTAAGTCCATACTAAATCTTGAGAAGAAATTAAGTAAGAGGCTTAGTAAAGATGACGACTAATAAAGAATTACAACAAGCCCTCAACGAACTTTATGAGAGATACGGCAATACACTAAAGTTATTGTCAGACTCATTAGACCAAATTGATAAGTTGGAAAAACGTAAACCGAAAACTATAATTAAGGAAGTTCAAGTTGAAAAGGAAAAAATCGTCACAGTTGAGAAGCCAATCGAGATCGAGAAGGAGACAATACGCATTGTCGAAAAAGAAGTTCCAGGACCAGAGCGAATCGTCGAAGTCCCTGGACCAGAGCGAACCGTCGAACGAATTGTTGAAATAGAAAAGATAGTCGAAGTACCTGTAACTGAGTTTGTAGACAAGATTGTCACAATCACTAACCCGGCTGACGCTGAACTTAGCAAAGAAAACAAACAACTTAAAGCTAAAATAGAAGAGTTAGAATTACAAAAGGAAAAGATCGTTACAGTTGAGAAAGAAGCAACTGGTGATTTAAAAGAAGCTGCTAGACTACTTGCTGCAAGTGAGATGAATAAAGAAGACTTGTCTGAAGGACAAATATTTAAATTACTACAGAAAAGTTCCGAAGAAGAAGTTAAAAAGAAAATAGGATTTTGGGCTCAGCCTCTACCGAGTCCAGACAAACCAGAAGCTACTAAAAGGTATATGGGTAAAAAATGACAGACAAAAAATTAAACTGTAATTTTTGCGGTAAAGGAAGGGACCAGGTAGAAAAACTTATTGCTGGGCCTAGTGTATATATTTGCAACGAATGCATATCAATTAGTTACGAAATACTCGGAGACGACAAAGATCTTCTTCAAGAAGGTACTAGTGCGTTACCGACTCCTAGGGAAATTCATGATTTCTTAAATCTATATATCATGGGTCAAGAAGAGACTAAAGAAATACTCAGCACTTCAGCATACAATCATTACAAGAGAATAAATCTCATAGGTAATAATGATGTAGTTGTAGAAAAGAGCAATGTACTAATGGTTGGACCTACAGGCAGCGGTAAAACATTGTTTGCTAAAACACTTGCTAAGAAACTTAACGTACCGTTTGCTATTGCTGATGCTACTACACTAACTGAAGCAGGATATGTCGGCGATGATGTAGAAGCAGTACTAGAAAGATTATTAGTAGTAGCAGACTATGATATAGCTCTTGCACAAAAAGGAATCATATTTATAGATGAGATTGATAAGAAATCTCGCAAGAGTGAGAGCAGTACTACTAGAGATGTAAGTGGTGAAGGTGTACAACAAGCAATGCTACGGTTAATAGAAGGCACAGTAACTAAAGTTAAAATAGGTGCAAAGAAATTAACAGATGAGTACATTGAGTTTGATACTTCTAATATATTGTTTATAGTAGGCGGAGCATTTGTAGGCATAGAAGAGTTTATATCTAAGAGATTAAAAAATAAAACAGGTGTAGGCTTCACCGGCAACGTTATGTCTAAAGAGCAGGCTAGGAATATACTAAAAATATTACAACCAGCAGATGTTGTTAAGTATGGGTTAATACCTGAACTAGTAGGACGTTTACCGATTATAACAACATTAGATAAACTGTCAGAAGAACAACTTGTAGAAATTATGAGTAATGCAAAGAACAGTGTGATCGATCAAGTTAAAGAATTGATGTATTTTAATGAGATAGAATTAGAATTTAGTGACTCTTACTATAGAGAAGTTGCTAAAAGAGCTAGTAAGACCGGGATGGGGGCTAGAGCAGTCAAAAGCATAGTAGAGACTAGTTTGTTCTATTTAATGTATAATGCCCCAGAACTCCAGGAAGATAATGTAGTTAAGGTAATATTTGATAAGTATCCAAGTAGAATAGATAAACCTATGGCTGTTTATGCAAATGGCGAGAGTAAGCATATAGAAGATTACAGATTTTTTAGAAGTAATACACTTGACACTGCTAAATAAGTATTGTATAATTAGACATAAAACTAAAGTTTTTACACACAGGAAATAAATGAAAAACAACAACTGGAGTAAGGGTACAAAAGAAGGTTTTAACAAACCTAGGACCCCATTCAACAAACCCCAAGAAAAACAATTCCGCGGTGCATCAGTTGATGTACGCAACGATGACGTTGCTGGAGCTATTAGACGTTTAAAGAAAATACTCGAACGTGACGATAGACAAAAAGACTTAGCCAAACAAGAGTTTTACGAGAAGCCAAGTGCTAAACGTAAACGTAAGAAAGCAGCAGCCAAGTCTAGATGGGCTCGCGAAGTTGAAAGCAAAAGACGTGCTGGTACATGGATTGATTCAAACGGTGGTGGCACTAAATGGATGAAAACTAAGAAGAAGCGCCGTGCTCACGAAGACTTACAAAAGAAGATAAAGAGCAGAGGCCGAGGTTAATGCGTATAGCCGTTGTTAGTGGAGGATTTGATCCACTGCACTCCGGTCATATAAATTATCTAGAATCAGCTGCACAACACGGTGACAAACTGGTAGTTCTAGTAAACAGCGATGATTGGCTTACTAGAAAGAAAGGCAGACCCTTTATGCCCTTCGAAGAACGTTCCTTAATCATACAACGCATGGACATGGTAGACAATGTTTATGCCGTTGACGACAAAGACAATAGTGTAACACACGGTCTCATACAAATTCGAAATGCATTTGGACATCAACATGAGTATGTATTTTGTAATGGCGGTGACAGAGGCAAAGACAACATACCAGAAATGGATGTCGAGGGTTACGAGTTTAAATTTGCTGTAGGTGGCGATAATAAGGCCAACAGTAGCAGTTGGATACTAAAGGAATGGCAATATCCAAGTGTACGCAGAGTGTGGGGAGAGTTTAGTGACTTGTTCCAGGACTCAGCAGTTAAGGTTAAAGAATTAGTAATCGAACCAGGCAAGGGTATTAGCTACCAGCGTCACTTTAAACGATCAGAGATTTGGTTTGTGAGTAAAGGCGAGTGCGAAGTAAAGCATGGCATCTATCCCAGGTACCCAGAAAAGTTTACTACAAAAATATTACACACAGATGACTCTTTCACTGTTAAACGTAATGAATGGCATCAAATAGTAAACACCAGTGACCAACCGTGCCACATTATAGAAATACAATACGGTGAGGAAACTTCCGAAGACGATATCGAAAGATTAGAGTATTACGATAGCTAAGTTAGTTGTTGCTGGATGTAGTTATTCAGATAGAACTAAAGTAGCATTATGCTACGGTGAATACCTATCTAAAATGATAGGATACAAGTATATACACTTAGCCCGCGGTTGTGGTAGCAATGATAGAAGTTGGTTTAAATTATCTACTCATATAATAAACGGTGATATAACTTCCGCTGATATTGTAATACTGCAATACACTGATGTATTTAGAAAACTATTACCTAGCACACCCCCATACATAAAACCAATTGTCAGCATAGCCCCAGGACAGATAGAAAATCACGACACACCATACGGCAGAATGTATACTAGTGATTTCAAAATGCACAGTAGCCAATGGCAACAAGAAGAAGAAAACAAAATACTACATAAGGCATTTGAAGATTTTGGAATATGTATAGAATACGATTATGCAATGTTTGTGTCTAAGCATACACAGTTTGAAGCATTATGCAAAGTAAATAACATTAAGTTAGTAGTACTCCTTAATAGGTATACTGATGTGAGACCCGGAGACTACGATATAGCCGGGGAGCCATTAATAATACCATCAGTATTCAGCAACCAAGTACGCAACAGATCCTTTGCCGAACACACAGTAATACAACAAGGGCAGTCTGATAACCCTTCGCCGCACGATTTAGGCTGGATAGATAATGCATACGACAGTGCTCATCTCAGTAAAGCAGGACACAAAGCATTAGCAGACGGACTACATAAGCATTTAATAGGGCACAAATTACTTGACACGCAGTAAATAATCACGTATAATAGTAACTGTATTTAAACACAGGACTGATATAATGACTATGCACTTAGCACAAGGTATGACTACTATTCGTAATAGAAAGTATAAGCCTAAAATGACTAACGCAAACATTACTAAATGGCAAGCAGGTCTAATAGTACACAACAGACAATGTAAACGTTTAGGTGAGCCTAAGTTAAACTTTGAGCAGTATATTGACTACTGTCATGGCATCCGACCTAAGAGAGACCTGAGGCGTGACAGAAGTCACTATGTGCCTGAACTATCATATGCTCAACAACGCATAGTAGAGTTCAATAAGAAATATCCTAGTAGCAAACAAATAACTACAACTAGCAAAGGTGACGGCGAGAACGCAGAGTGGCAGAAAGAAAAACAAAGGATCAGTTCTACATACACTATTGCACCAGCATACAACAAAGGTGCATACCAAGTAGTGCCCAATAACGAAATTAAACATATAGGCAAATGATGTGGAAGTCCCATTAGAAGATGCAGAACAATTAACACACATAAGTCGAAACCCGTGGTTATACGACAACACACTAACCAGTATAGATATTATACAATGGAAGTTAAGAGACCAATGTCATATTTGTGGAACCAGTGTTAGGTACCACAGAGACGATTGTGTGTTTAGTTACAATCAATTGTACTTTGCAGAAATGCAAAAAAATATGAATAAGACTAACGGAGGTTAGCATGACAAAAGAAGAAAGAATGGCAAAGTCTAAAAAGGCCAGAACCAAAAGAAAAACTGTTAAAGAAATTAAAGCAAAGATAAAGCGAAGCCTTTATGCTCACCTTCGTCATCTAAGACAAAAGTATCAAAAGATCAAAGGCAGACACCATGACGAGTAAGAACGACATCACTGGCGATTCTATTAGAACCAAAGGTACTTTATCACCAGAAGGTCGTGACAACTGGGATAAGATATTTGATAAGAAAGACAAGAAGTCAGTGGACCCAACACCAATTAAAGACAATAAGCCAGCACTGCCAAACGGCTTAGCAAAACATTGGGAAGAGACTAACACTCCCAAAAATGACAATGACTAAAAACACTATCAGGGCAACAATAACAGTAGAGATTGAGTGCGGCAGTGACGACTATAATGACTACATGAATAACGGTAGTAAACTAGACACAAAGCTAAAACAAGTTATTGCTGATGCTACTTTTTTAGACCGTTACACAGAAGGTGGCATACAATTAAAAAGAACCGGTATGCCAATTATAAAGGAAAGGAAATGATTACAATACCAGACTTAATTGGATTTGCAGGTGTTGCATTGTTAATATCAACATACGCAATGCTACAGTTAGATAGGATAGACCCTAAAGGCTTTTGGTACAGTTTTAATAATATGATTGTTGCTATACTAGTGAGTGTTAGTTTATACTACACACCAAATATTGCTAGTTGGGTAATTGAAATCTTTTGGTTTATTATAAGTGTGTTCGGACTATGGAAGTTTTATAGTCGTGCATAAGGAATTATTAGTAGAAACACACATCAACGATTCTTCAGACTATGATCATTTAGTTGAACAAGCAACACAGAACACACTTGCACCATACTTTGAATTCAAGGACGATAATAACATTGATGTGTCATATGAGAAAAGCTACGGCAAGTCCGGTTATGGATTACTATATAAAATACATGCAGTGTTTATTGATAAGAATGATCTAGCATTGTTTAGATTACGCTTCGCAGGCGATTATCCTAAAACAAAGTTTAAAGATAGCACAATCCATTTTGTTATATAATGGTTGACATTTATTACAAGATTATGTATAATGTGCAAGTTATTGAGATAAATAACACTGTAACAAACAGTATGCCGCAAGGGTACTGTTAAATGTTACATTTTATAAACTTGCTTAACAAAGGAGATTATTATGACAAAGCAAATTAGAATCACGACTGATTCATTCAATCCACTATTTAAATCCTCAGTTGGATTTGATAGATTAGTAAACGAGTTCTTTAACGAGCCGCAGGCAAATCATAACCTAACAGGTTACCCGCCTTATAATATCAGCAAAGACGAAAACGGTATCTACGAGATTACTCTTGCAGTAGCCGGATTCAAAAAATCTGATATTGAGTTAGAACTTGAAGAAGGTACACTAAAGATCACCGGTACTTCGGCAGTACTCGATGATACAGAAGATCAAGTAATTGAGTACCTGCATAAAGGTATCGCAGAGAGAAACTTCATTAGAACTTTCAAACTTGCAGAATTTGTGGAAGTACAGGCTGCAACACTAGAGGACGGTATTCTTAGAGTACAGTTGTTTAGGAATATGCCCGAAGCATTAAAACCACAAAAGATTGAGATTTCTTAATATAGCAATAAGTAGTTGCAAGGGGTAAAACCCTTGCATCTCTAACAGGAAAAGGCACACATGAGTCAGCAGACACAACAGTCAACAAGAACCGTAACACAAATTAAGTATCCTGATAGGTTTAACGTAGTACTGATAAACGACGACTTTACACCTATGGAGTTTGTGATACAACTTCTAGTTGAAGTTTTTAATACTAGCATCGAAGAAGCAAAAGAGGTGATGGTTAAAGTACACGAAGAAGGTAAAGCAGCAGCCGGCATGTACGGCTTAGAGATTGCTGAACAGAAGCAACAAGAAGCAACAATTATTGCAAGGCATCACGGACACCCACTTAAAGTCATCATCGAAAAGGTTGAATGATGTCTGACTTATATCCTGAAGGTTTTGTTACTCCAGTTGAATCAGAAGATTTCGAACCTGGTCTAACTAGAGATACAGTCCTCAAATTAAGTGCCCTCAAGGAAGAGCCAGCATGGCTTACTGAATTTCGATTAAAAGCATTTGATCATTTACAAACAATTAAAGAACCTACGTGGAGTATAGTAAACTATAAGCCCATTGACTACCAGGGTATGCGTTTTTATTCTGCCCCTAAGTTTACCGAAGAAGGTGACATACCACAAGACGTACTAGATACATTTGAGAAACTAGGCGTACCACTACACGAACGAGATGCACTGTTAGGACTAGCACCCAAAGTAGCAGTTGATGTTGTATTCGACAGTGTAAGCATTGCAACAACATTTCAAGCAGAACTTGCAGAACACGGTATTATATTTTGTAGTATTAGTGAAGCAGTTAAGAGTCACCCAGAGCTAGTTAAAAAATACTTAGGTAGTGTGATATCGTATAGAGACAATTACTTTGCTACATTAAACAGTGCTGTATTCTCAGACGGTACTTTCTGTTACATACCAAAAGGTGTTAGATGTCCGTTAGAGCTAAACACATACTTTCGTATCAATGCTCGTAACACAGGACAGTTTGAACGCACACTTATTGTAGCAGACGATGATAGTTTTGTAAGTTACCTAGAAGGTTGTACAGCACCAGCATACAGTGAAAATACATTGCATGCGGCTGTAGTAGAACTAGTAACAATGGATAGTGCAGAGATTAAATATTCAACAGTACAAAACTGGTACCCAGGAGACGAGAATGGGGTCGGCGGCGTATTAAATTTTGTAACAAAGAGAGGTATATGTAAAGGTGATAATTCTAAAATATCTTGGACCCAAGTTGAGACAGGCAGTGCAGTTACTTGGAAGTACCCATCCTGTATATTACGAGGTGATGGTTCCGTTGGTGAGTTTTATAGTGTTGCAGTAACGAAGCATAAACAACAAGCTGACACTGGTACTAAAATGATTCACGTAGGTAAGAATACTAAAAGCACAATTATATCAAAAGGTATAAGCAGTGGCAACAGTGTTAATACATACCGAGGCTTAGTGCAAATAGGTAAGAACGCACACAACAGTAGAAACTACACTGAGTGTGATTCTCTTATGCTACAGGACAGTCAGGCCTTGACATTACCCACGGTTTCACAGTATAATAGTACAAGTGTTGTAGAGCATGAGGCTAGTGCCGGTAAGTTAAATGAAGAAGCACTTTACTATCTACAGTGCAAAGGATTAAGCGAAGAGGATGCAATCAACTGTTTAGTAACAGGATTTTGTAAAAGTGTCTTCCAGGAACTTCCATTAGAGTTTGCAGCAGAGGCAAATAAATTATTGAGTGTTACACTCGAAGGAGCAGTAGGTTAATGTTAGTATTACAAGACGTAGCCATAGCAACAGAAGGCAAAGAAATATTAAACAATGTTAACCTAGAGTTTGGTCCTGGTATACATTTTATTGTTGGGCCTAATGGTGCAGGAAAGAGTACACTTGCACATGCAATTATGTCTAACCCAAAGTATGACATCACCGGTGGAATGAAATATAACGATACGCAGTTGGACGACCTTGCTACCTGGGAAAGAGCTCAACTAGGAATATTTTTAAGTTTCCAAAACCCTACGCCTGTTGAAGGCATGAGTAACTTTAGACTTATAAAAGAAGCAATGAAGTTAGACATGAACATGGGCACTACTAGTTCTATCATGGACAAGCTGAGTGGCTTTAGAGGACTTGCTAAAGAGCTTAACCTACCAGACGGTTGGGATAAGAAAGAATTAAATGTACAAGCAAGTGGTGGTGAGAAAAAGAAGAACGAGCTTATACAAATGAAGATGTTAGATCCAAATGTAGCAATACTAGACGAGCCGGACAGTGGTTTAGATGTAGATGCTATTAACAGTCTAATAGAACAACTAGCAGATTTTAACAACAAAGATAAAACAATAATTATTGTTAGTCACTATGAGAAACTACTAAAGAGTTTTGAACCAAGTACTGTAACAGTTGTTGCAAACGGCACAGCTACACAGACAACAGATGTAAGTGTTGTTACTAAAGTACTAGCAGATGGGTTCAAAGACTTTGCATAACTTCGAAACAAATTATCTATACAAGCACATGGACATTAAGCGTTTGGTTAAAGATATGGCAGCTTTGTCAGATAGCCAGGCAAGGCCCAAGTATGAGCTTACGGTCGGCGATGTGCAGATTGCCCCAGGTGAGATCAAGCATGATTATTATCTAGGCAAAATAAAAACATTCTTGCCAAGATGGCAGGACTATGGTCATCTTTTTAAGCAAAGGAATATGGTTGGCGATGTTACTATGGAAGAAGATAGAGCTTTAGGTTTAGAGCTAAGTAATAAAAGTACAAAAGCTACGCCTACAAAAGTGTGTTACACAGCTAATCCGAATGTAAGCGAACAACTCCTACCAGTGTATGTAGAAGTAACACCATTTAGTAATATCTTATTGGAAGAAGACTTCTACAACGATGCTGATATCAAGATACATAAAATTGTATATGTACTCAGAGAAGGCTCTACACTAAACATTAAAAGAAATATTAATGTTGGTAGCAACTATAACACTATACAGATTATACAAAGTGAAATAATACAACACCCTGGAAGTAAATTATATATTACAACTAAGTCTAACAAGCAAAACTACTTGCAGGATTTATATTTTGTAGAAGCACTACAAGACACAGTTACAGATATCAAAGGCCGTTACAATATTAAAGATGACGATAGTGTACATGTAGTAACAGATATCGATCACATAGGTACTAACTGTAGCAGTAATGTCGATGTAAGATCAGTAACAGATGATAAAAGTAAGTTTACATTCTCAGGTAATCTTACTGTTAGGAAAGAAGCAGAAGGCGCTGACGCCCATCTTAAGAATAGAAATTTACAACTAGTAGATACCACGACAGTTATCACAGAACCAAAGTTAGATATATGCACAAAAGAAATTGCGTGTACACATGGTTGCACAGTCAGTTCTATAGACAAAGACCAACTTTATTTGTTAAATACTAGGGGTATAGATAGCAATAACGCAAAACAACTTTTAACAGAAGCATTTTTAAATGGATAACACATTCGACAACATCAAAGCAGTATTCCCCACACTAGCAAATAACCCTAAACTCGCTTATTTCGATAGTGCTGCAAGCACACAAACGCACTACAGCGTGACTAAGGCAATGAACGAGTATTATGACTATGAACGTTGTAATGTACACAGAGGCGACTACCCTATTAGTAGAACAGCATCTGACAAAGTAGAAACAGCAAGACAACAAGTAGCAACATTAATTGGTGCGGATGTAAATCAAATTATATTTACTGCTGGAGCAACTGACGGACTTAACATGGTTGCTAGTTGGTCGCAAGCTATTGACTGTGTCTTTATCACAGACACTGAGCACACTGCTAACATACTACCATGGATTGGGCACGGACGAACAGTAGAGAACGGCAGACTAATTATATTACCAACTGACAATGACGGTAGTATAGATTTACAAGCTGCTGATAAAGCATTAGCAGAACATCCAGGTTCGTTGTTAAGTATAGTTGCAACAAGTAATGTCTCCGGAGCCACAACACAATGGAACACACTTGCAATGATGGCAAAGCAATATGGCATGACTGTTTGCATAGACGCATGCCAAACTATTAGTTCACATGAACTAGATATGAAAGCATGCCAGAGTGTTGACTTTGCAGTATTCAGCAGTCACAAAATGTTTGGACCCACTGGCACTGGTATATTATATTGCAGGCATGACACTGACTATATGCGACCTGTTCGATGGGGTGGCGGTGCTGTTGATCATTACGACATGAACGGTAATATTAATTGGGTATCAGGCCCACACAAACACGAACCAGGTACATGCAATATTGCAGGTATCATAGGAACAGGTATTGCTGCTGAATGGATTAAATTTATAGGTTACAAAGCCATTAATGAAAAATTAGTAAGTATACATAACTATCTAAGAGAATTAGGCATATACAATATGCCGGGCATGAATGCTATAAATAGTGATACAACAAACGTAATTAGTTTCGTCTCTAAAGCACACCCGGGTGACATAGGTGCTATACTAGGCAACAACAACGTCGCAGTAAGAACAGGTAAGCTATGTGCTCACCCATTTGTAAATAGATTATCAGAAAAAGGTGTGCTACGAGTGAGTTGGCATGTGTATAACACAGACGAAGACTGTGAAAAATTGATGGATGAATTATGGAAAACACTACAGAAAATAACTTAACATCGCGGATATATACTAATCTGGAGAAAGTAGTTGACCCAGAGATTGGTATTAATATTGTAGACTTAGGATTAATCTACGAGCTAGAGATAGACAACGACACTAACGTTAAGATACTAATGACACTTACTGCACCCAACTGCCCGTTCGGTGAAGAGATTCTCGAAGGCGTTGAATACGCCGCCACAAGGATTGAAGAAGTAAATGAAGTTAAAATAAACTTAACGTTTAACCCTCCATGGAACCCAGAGAAGATATCTGACGCAGCCAAATATTACATGGGCATCTTATAACACACACTAAATACACACAACGAACAAACGGAGAACCAACATGGCATTCGAAATAGGAATACCAAACGTAACTTTCAAAATGAGAGTTGAAACAAACGAAGCCCCAGGCTTTGCGTGGAATGAAGTACCAAGCATGGACTTGTTTAAAGGAAAGCGAGTAGCATTGTTTGGACTACCAGGTGCATTTACACCTACATGTTCCAGCACACACCTTCCAGGGTATGATGCAGAATATGATAAACTATTACAGATGGGCATAGACGAAGTCTACTGCATTAGTGTTAATGATAGTTTTACTATGAATGCATGGTTTAAGTCTATAGGCATCCAAAATGTTAAACCTATTCCAGACGGAAGCGGCGAATTTACTCGTACCTTAGGTATGCTAGTAAAGAAAGACAACTTAGGTTTCGGTCTACGCAGTTGGAGATACAGTGCATTAGTTGACGATGGAATGATTAAAGAATTATTTGTAGAACCTGGCTTATGTGATAATGCAGAAACTGATCCATTTACTGTGTCAGATGTTTACACAATGATAGACTTTATTAATACGGTAGAAACTTCTTAACGTAAATATTAGCGTCAGCAGTTTCAGTTTCTATATAACCGCCTACAGTTTCAAAGCCAAATTTGGTATAAGAACTAAGGGCGGTTTTTCTTGGAATGCTCCAAACTAATAAACACCCTTCTACTAATGCTTGGTGTTCAGTCAATGCAAACAATCGCTGTGCTATACCTTGCCCTCTGTAATCAGGGTCAACCCATATACCCCTACTACGATATTGTGTATGGTCTGTGCGGTGACCTGAGTTAACGCCTACTAGTTTATTATCTTTATACACTCCCCAAAATACAGGCTTGTAATCAAATATACGCATGTCGATTGATTCAGGGTTACCTTCGAATGGCCAAGTCATTGCACTCATAGGTTCTATATCGCTTTGTCTAGTAGGCCAAAGTTTATCTCGCCAGATGGGTAGGATAGTATCAAAGGATATCTTTCTTGTGATCATAAATGTATTTATTTGCTGTTAAGCGTAACTAACTAATATGGTGGCATTACCTGCAGTGCTATCGCCAGCAGTAACATAAACTCTAAGAGTATTATTTGCATCAATTGAATTAGAATATACATAACTTGGATTAGTTACGAAAGTTCCTATTTCAGATAAGTCGACATAAGCAGATGACATTAGTCTAGAGTTGTTGTCTCCATCGCCTACTGTAATTTCTGTAGTCCCGTCAAACGGAGCAGTAACATTAATCACAACACTAATAGGTTTGCTTCCTGCACTTACATCACCTAGCGTCACTGCACCAGTATTGAATGTAACATCAGCAGTTAGTGTAGCAGCATCTGTGGAGCCACCGTCTCTAGTAGTAAGAAGTGTTAAGTGACCTGTTGTAGTAGGAGCGTCTTGTTTAGCCATGTATACAGCATACTCGCCGTCACCGTTATCTGTTACTTCAATTAAATCACCATCATTAATAGTGCCGTCTGCGTACACAGCAGCTAAGTTTGCTTTACGATGAGAAGTTGCAGCACCTGTAGAGTCTGCATCAACTGATATACCTAATGCACCAACGTATCTTGCCCCAACAACATAAATTACATTACTTGTTCCTGTGCCAATTGCAGTAGGTAAGTTATCACCAATAAAGTGAAGTACACCTGACTGGTAATCAAAGAACCATTGATCTTCATTACCGGAGCCTGTTTCAAATAACTGGTCGCCTGTTGATTGCGGATTAGATTCACCTGTTGTAGTTGAATATACTTTCAACTGATATGTTGCACCAAACCCTGGTGGTATCCAATTTGTTTGACCTGTCTTCCAAGTTCTGTTATTAGATGCTGTAGCATCTTCTGTAGTCTCTAAACTAGTAGACAATGCATCACTGTATACTGTTACAACACTTGAACTTGCAGATGGTATAACACTTGGTATGTTACCAGCTAGTGCCCAAATCTGACTAGGCTTAATAATAAAGTCTGAAGTTATTCCTTCGTTAGGTGCTTTCTTAGATGCGTTAGTATCGGATTTAGTTTTACCGAAACCTACCTTCTTCCAAAGTAAGTCGACTTTTTGTGAATCTGATATTGCCATTATGCTATACTCAACGCAGTTATACTGTCGCCATCCTCTAGTTTGATCCTAACAAGTATATTGTTTCCAAAACTGTTAGTTGCATTTTGATCACCTAGTGTAAATGTAAACGAATCATTACTATAAGTAGTTCCGTCTATAACTCTATCACCTGATGTAAATGCACAACCATTTGAACCGTTACCACCTGAACCTGTATTAGCACCAGGCGTACCTGCGCCGCCGTATGTAAGTCCTGCGTCTAACCATCCGTTCAATGTACTAGCACTATCTATGTCAGTAGCAGGAGCTGCAATAAAGATGCCGCTAACCTTACCGCTTAGTGTAATTGCAAAGTTTGCCATTGTTGTTCTTCTAAATGCAAATGTAAAGTATTGAGCTCCACTTCTGCCTGTATTCAGGTCTGGCCCTGCCGGTAATATACCTGAACTCAAATCTGTTGTAAAATGACTTAGTGTTCCAAAACGTGTAACGGCTTCTTGTGTGCCTGCTATTGTTTCTACTCCACTCCACACACTTCCTGTGTAGTAATTAGTTGAGCTACTGAAACTAGGATTATCGCTACTTGGGAAACCTGTAATTCTTAACCCATCATCATCGAATGTAGCACCTAAACTATCTGCAACTGGTATAGTTTCATATACACCACTGTTACTGTTTAACGCCTGGACTTTAACAGCAGTATGCTCTGCATAACTACCGTTTCCATTAACGTTATTAATTCTTGCTTTTAATTGTTCAATACCAGTACCGCCTGCACCAACATTAACTGTGATAGTTCCTATTGTGTACTTGTTACTGCTATCTTTACCAGTGTCTGCAATTGGCGTACTACCGTTTAGGTATGTTGAGCTGCCGTCTATTGTTGCATAACTATGTCCAGTAGTAGTAATTACACTACCACTTGTACCTTCTGAATTTGTTCCGTTAGCAATATCGAATGGTGTGCTATCGCTTTTATAGGTTTGTCCTATCCAGTTGTAAAGTTGTACACCTGTTAGTGTTAATACTGCATCATCTGTGTAGTAAGGAACACCGGATTCATATGCTAATGTACCAGCACTTGATTGTGCTAATGTAGCACTGCTGAAGTCTACGACACCTCTTGATGTTACATCATCCTTAACAAAAACAACAACATTAGTATTACCTGTTACGTCATGGCTTAGTTTAAAACTATGTGAGCCTGTTATTAAGTCTGTTGACGTAGCAGATACTCTTGCTTTAAATCCACTATATAAACTAGGGGAGAATGTACTACTTGCAAAACTTGTACTAGTGCCTGCACTTGTTAGTGCCTGGTAATCGCTTTCTTGTGTTATTTCTAAGTTAGCATTAGTTCCTGCATCATTAGCACCTGTTAATGCTATAGTTCCACTTATGTTTCCATCAACAACTGCATGTAAGTTACCTGCACTTGCATTGTATGAGAAACTAGTTAATGTATCACTATTTGTATCGCTACCTGCACTTGAACTTGTAATTCTTGTTACAGGTGCTCCTGCTGTCATAGCAACTTCTGAATTTTCTGTAAATCCGTGTGCTAAGTAAGGACTTGATCCTGTATTACTCTCACCGAATGATAATGTTTTAGTACTTAATCCACTTGGAGCAGCTATACTAGGATCGTAAACTTTTAATGTATCTGTTGTTGTACTACCAACCTCACCTGGGTCAGCTGTACTGTGAGCAGTCTGTTCTAAAGTAATAGTAAATCTACTTGAACCACTGTCACTCGAATATGTATGACTAATTCTTGCTTGCCCTACATCGCCAGCAGCATTGGAAGCAACATTTACTGTGCTTGATCCGTCACCCCAATTAATGTCATATGTACATGTTGCTGAGCTTGAATTTGTAGTTACGTTTTCTAAATATATTGTTTCACCGGAGTCAATCTCTCTGTTGTCGCCAGTTAATGCACTACCACCAGCTAAAGCCGCATACAGATCAAAATCTGCGACAGGCGTTGCTGTGTATAGTGTTATGAAATCTGTTTTGGTTACACTTGCTGTACTTCCTTCACCGGAACCATTATTATTAAATGCTGTGACTACTACGTCATATGGTGAGTTAGAGTTGTCAGTATATGTATGACTTGGAGTACTATCTGATGTTGCAGTAGTATTTGCTGAACCGTCACCCCAAGCAATTGTATATCTATTTGCATTGCCTACAACTGTGGTTGTAAGTGTTACCGTTAATGGATCACCACCTGAACTTACATCAGATGTAGCATCTACGCTCTTAACGAATGTATCGTTACGAACGTTTTCCATTGACTCATTTAATTTGTCAATTGCTTCTGTTACTGTAGTTGAATTGGTTAGGGATTGTACCGCACCGTCTGTCCATGAAGCATCTACTGATGCTCCTAACTGTAATGAATCAGCACTTGAATCAGAAACAACTGTATCCATTTGTGCCTTAGTTACAAAGTGAGTCGATGATGTAGCATTAGACCCTGCCATCTTTGTGAGGGTAGAACCGGAGCTATCAACTACACTGAATGTTCCGTCGCCAGTACTTTTGAGATGTGGGCCTTGTTTACCTAATTGCACCACATGATTTACACCAGTGAGTCCGTAATCTTTATGTTCAGCCACTAATATTATCCCCTATTAACTTATTGTTACTCTAAGTATTTATCATTATCTAACTGTTGACATTGATAAGCATTTCGTGTATAATGTGTACTTAACTATAGGGAAAGAAGCATGAATGGAACGCATGTAATAATAGGCGATGTACACGGCATGTATGAGCCATTTTCGAAAGCTGTTAGGTTTGCACAAGCAAACAAACTGCATTTAGTTACTGCTGGCGACTTGATTGATAACGGACCTGATGCTTATGCTGTAGTTGAACTACTGCTACAAGAGATGTTCGAAGGCAGAGCTACAGGTGTCATGGGCAATCATGAATGGAAGATACTTAGGTGGTTGAACGGTAATGACGTTACACTTAGTGGTCCTAACATGCCCACAATAGAAGCAATGGAAAAGCAACCAGCACTTAAAGATATGTTTACTAGGTACACAGACAGATTATCATTTAACTTAAAGTTAAGTGAAAACATGTTTGTTGCACACGCCGCAGTTAAACCCGAATGGTGGACTAGCAGAACAGATACTAAAAAGACAGAAGCATATAACATGTACGGTAACGCAGACAGCTCTCACATGATTGAGTTTAGAGGAGAGAAATATCCTAATAGGCTTTACAACTGGGTTGATGATGTACCCGAAGGTGTTAAACTATTTGTAGGACATGATCCTCGTCCAATGGTTGGTATTCCTGACTTTGATAACTTCCAAGTAACACCGTTGTCTGTTAAGAACAAGCAAGGCGGCATAACCACTTTCTTAGATGGCGGTTCAGGAAAAGGTGGCAACTTATGGGGTGCGGTAGTAAATAGTGCTAACAACAGTATCGAAGCATTGATAAACTTTGGACAGTAATAAATGAAACTAAGTTATAAGGATTGCGGCAAGATAGGTTTTACCTGTAGCACATTTGATTTGCTACACGCAGGACACATCACTATGCTGGAAGAAGCAAAGCGACATTGCGACTTTTTAATTGTTGGATTGCAAAACGATCCTACAGAAGATAGGCCAGAGAAGAACAAGCCAGTGCAGAGCATTGTTGAAAGACAACTGCAACTAGCCGCTGTTAAGTATGTAGATGAAATAGTTATCTACAACACAGAACAAGATCTAAAAGACTTGTTACTATGTTTACCAATCGATGTTAGAGTACTTGGTGACGAGTATGAACACAAAGACTTCACAGGTAAAGACATTGCAGAACAACGAGGAAGTAAAATTATATACAACGGAAGAGATCATTCGTTCAGTAGTAGCAGTTTGCGTAAACGAGTTGTATTAGCAGACGGTGGTATGATTGCGTCGAAAAGGAACAAATGAATAGATTCCTGCGTGACAATCCTTACTACCCTATCAATGAAGATGACATAGAGAAGTTTGCTCAGAGTGCTATCCATCAAGGACACCCTGGACTAGAGTATCACGTCACACAAGACAAGAGTCTTATAAGAACACAGTTTGCTAAGAACATGATTAGACTAGGCAGACAGTTAGGACTTAAACTAAATACAGTTGGCATGTTTACAGGCAAGCCAGGCTGTATTACAAGTAAGCACATAGACGGAACATACGGAAATGCATTTGCTTGGAGAGTTGCATACTATGCAAAAGGCGAAGCAGCACCATTAACTTGGTTTAAGCCTGTTACGTCTGAGGATAGTATACGAATAAAAGAGATTGAACATGTAGGTGACGAACGAGATGCTCCTCCAGCAGGCTACACAGAAGTAGACGCCACTGAAGTAGTACACACTGAGTTACTTGATATGCATTCAGCCTTTGTGAGAACTAACGAACCTCACCAATTAGATATGACAACTACAACAGAACCTAGACTAACTATCACTGCTACATTCACACCAGAGATAAGTTGGGAAGAACTAAACGAGAGATTGGATGAACTTAACAGAAACAATTAAATCAGCAGGAATGCTAATAGCAGTATTAGCAGTAAGTAGACTTATCGGACTACCTGCTAATGTTACACCACTACTAGGACTTGCAGTGTTTGCATCTAGGATGAATTTAAGTCCTTGGATTACAGTAGGCATACTTGCAGTAACAGATGTATTCTTCTTAGGCTTATATGCACACATGCCTGTGGTATATGCTTGTATGTTTAGTGCATACTTCATAGGCAAGTACATGAGTAATGTATATGCTTCAGGTGCAATTAGTGTACTTGTTTGGCATGTATTAGTAAACGCAGGCCTTACATTCCCGCCGTTTAGTCCAGAAGCAATGCTATTCGATATGCGACTACTAGTTAGTACATTGGCATTTACAGCACTACTGGATGTAACGCAACGTATAACGCAACTAGGAAAACTTGACAACAAGCAAGTTCTATAGTATAATATATGAAAGATAAGTTTATTAGTGCGTACATGGATGTAGCAGAAAGGTTTGCACAACTAAGTCATGCACAACGAGCTAAGGTTGGTGCAATCATTGTTAAAGATGATCGTATCATAAGCATTGGTTATAACGGTATGCCCAGTGGTTGGGATAACGTTTGCGAGACAGAAGAAAGGTTTGGTAACACAGGTTACGGTAGAAAATTAGTAACTAAGCCAGAAGTGTTACATGCAGAAACAAATGCCATTGCTAAACTAGCACAGAGTAGTGAGAGCGGTAAAGATGCTACATTATTTTGCACACACTTGCCATGTATGGATTGTGCTAAACTAATATACCAAAGCGGTATTACTCGAGTCTACTACAGAGAAGAGTACAAAGCAGCCAAAGGCAGTGGCAAAGAGTTTTTAACAGAGAGTGGCGTAACAGTAGCCCAATACTAAAGGTAAAGAACATGACAGCAAAAAGTACAACACAAATGACCAAGGCAGAGTTGATTGAAGATATCAACAGGCTAAAAGGTATCATTGGAGAACTTAATCAAAAGATCGATGAGCTAGAAGGCATGGCAATACAAAGCGATGCAATTCCACTAGACGCAGATACAAGTAGATTATTAAGTTCCATGAACGCTAGAATTAAAGAACTAGAACTAAAGATAAACGAAGATGTCTAACGTATTTGTATACGGCACATTAAAGTCGGGCGGTAGAGTCAGAGGACTCAATCAGTTTGACGGTGCTAAGTTAGTCGGTGAGGCATTAACTACTGATGCACTATATAGTCTATACGACTTAGGCTCGTTCCCTTGTGTTTGCCTTGATGGCAACCAACGCATCAAAGGCGAAGTATGGGAAGTAGATACTGAAACATTAAAAATATTAGATGCCATAGAAGGCTACCCAGACTTCTATAACAGAAAAGAAATTGATACCACGCAAGGTAAGGTATGGATGTATTACATACCAGATGTAACATCTATGACACGCAAACCAGTACACGGTGATGTAGCGGAGTGGAACAGTGAAACTTCTATTAGCTGGCGATAGCTTCGCAGAACTACAATCCTATATAGGGCATTCGCAATCTGCTTATAATTTACCTATACCTGTTGGACAACCTAACGCAGAGGTCAGTGTTAAGCACTGGGTGGAATTACTTGCTGACGATATCGATCACGAAGTAGTAGGCCACGGTATAGCAGGCGCAGGAATTAGTTCAAGTTCATTTGTAGCATTACAGCAATTGCTAACAGGCAATTATGATGCTATGGTATTTTGCATAAGTCATCATGCTAGAACAATATCAAATCAAAACTTAGACCTCACCGGAGACAAATGGGAAAACTGGAAACAGATTGCTTATGATTCAGTTGTGTTCCGTAATGGCGAAGGAATTAATGTATACAAAGACGAACAACTGTACGGGCAAGGAGTTCACGCAATAGGCAATGGTCCACACATACGTCATCAGAACGCAGAAGAAATACTAAAAGTAATAGAAGGCGAGTACACACTAGCACAATTTGCAGAGTACACCGGCGATGAGATATCGCAAATACATTACTTACAGAACAAACCAGGCTACAGTTATCTGCACGATAGTCTAACAGCTATAGTAACATTAGACACATACTGCAAAGCACATAACATTCCTGTAGTGTTTGCAAGTGGCTTTCCTAATGGTGTAAGCGAAACAATACAAGCCATGGGCATTCAGCATGAGGACTTTCCTTTTGCTGACTGCGAAGATAGACACAACTTTTGTGCTAGAGGTAGCTACCCTAGTCATTACAGCACACCTGAGCATGCACACATATACGCAGACTTTAAAAAATTATATCCAGAATATAAAACAATGTTTGCCAAAAAGGATTAAATAACAGCACACAAAAGGTATTATATGACACACGATGATATTAAAGAATTATTTTACGCCTACAACAAGCGAGGCAGTAAAAAATTAAAACTATCGCCATACTTCGAAGACTGTCTAGACAGGCATATCGAACGAGGTGATATCTCTGAAGAAACTATTGCTCCCATCGGAATGGCTATCGTACAACAGTTACGTGATTACAGCAGCAAACATCGAGTACACAACGTAGTAATAGGTATGAGTGGCGGCATTGATAGTGCCTTAACTGCAAGCCTATTCAAGAGTGCAGGGTATACAGTAACAGGTGTTACTATGCCTATACATCAAGACGATGCAGAAACAGAACGCGGAATAGCAGCCTGTAAAGCATTAGGTATAACTCATGTACACTTCGACTTAACCAAACTGTTCAACTACACTGTCAAATACTACAAAGATGCAGACATAGACTTTGCCAAAGAACTTGTTGATCATAACATGCAAAAACAAACAGTACGCAAAGGTAACATACGAGCAAGACTGAGAATGTCAGCACTGTATAACCTAGCAAGTAAACAAGGCGGCATAGTTGGTAGCACAGATAACTTCTCAGAACTATCAGCAGGCTTTTGGACACTGCATGGTGACGTAGGTGATGTTGCACCAATACAGAGTTTGACCAAGAGTTGGGAAGTCCCAATGTTGGCAGCTGTTCAAGGCGTACCACAAGATATTATACTAGCAACACCCACAGACGGTTTAGGCATAGACCTAGGCGATGAAGAACAACTAGGCTTCACGTATGCACACCTTGACTTAACACTAATAAGTACACTACACGGAGATCCACAGCATGAGCCAACAATGGCTGATCAAGAACTAGTGGACTCTATCATTCACCGGGTCGGTTCAACTGCTTACAAGCGTATTAACCCTGTAAACTTTGACCACCCAATATCCGCTAACTGGCGTTATCAGCAGCTAGCCGGACTCGACATGAACCTGATAACACCCAACCTAGGAGAAGACTAATGGATCCAATTAGTATTTTAATCGGGTTAGTAGTAGTAGCAGGTATAGCAACGCTAGTGTATAAGAGTCAAACAGATTCTAAAGCAACAGCATCTAAACCTGTAGCTAAAGCACCAGTTGCAAAGAAAGCAACGCCAGCATCTACAACACCCACAGCGAAGAAAGCAGAACCAAGTGCAAGAGTTAAAGCACTTAAGAGTACAGAAGCAGTAAAGACAGGAGCACCTGTAGCACAGAAAGTTCCTACCAAGACTGCATTACTCAAAATGACCAAAGCTAACATAGAAGCTGAAGCCAGATCATTTGGTATCGAGTTAGACGCTCGCAAGACCAAAGACAACATGGTAGCAGACTTTCAGAAAACAGCAAAAGCAAACGCTAAAGCTGCAATCAAGTAAGTAGCAAGTTAGCAACAGGAACAAAGGGCACTATTGCCCTTTCTTTCTGATAAGTACACACATAACGGAGAAAGCGGCAGAGGAGAACATTCCCGTCCGCAAAAAATTTAAAAATGTCAAAGACGCAAAAGTATCGTAAACAAATCACTGCACACATGGATCAACTTCAAGCCTGCATGGAAGCACAAGTGCATATCCACAATCCGCACACAGTGAGAACACAGTTAGACAGTTTAAAGTTTCGCTGGATATTTCTCAGTGAAGAAGATCAAGACTATATACACGGTTGCGAACATGCATTAGGGGAGGGTCTAGAATGGAACGTGAACCACTAGCAACTCGAGTACAGCATAGACTTAACCTGTTAGAAGTAGCACTGTGTGATAACATGCACATAAGAGATCCTGACAGCGTACAAGGGTTACTGCAAAAGATAGCTGTACACGATGCAATACTGAGTATTGAAGATAGAGCGTATGCCCAAAGTGCTCAACGTATCATTGATGAACAAATACCTTATGACAACAGTTAAACGTTTTAAACGTATACCTGTGTTAATGGTACCACTACACAGTAGTAAAATTGCAAGTGATCAGCTGATACAGATTAAACAAACTCTAGCACTACACTTAGACTATGAACCTAGTTGTAGCATACACACTATACCTAGTGGTAGTACACTGTGTAGAGTAGAACTTAACAGTCATGAGGATACAGCATTGCTAGAGTTCTTTAACGTGTTAGGTGGAAGTTATATACTATAGCAAAAAAATAGTGTTAAAAAAATTTCAATAGCCAGTAAGAGCACCACTTTATAGTGAGAAGACTTATACACACTATACACATTGTTTACACTATATAACAACTACACAGAGCTTACGCTCTTAAACGCTATATCGCGGACTCTATAGCGTTTACTTCCTTAGCATATACAATAGAAACACAGTGCGACACAGTGTACACAGTGTAACAAGTGTGTATAGGATGGAGGTCTATATGCAAATGCGAAAAAATCTTGTACGCAATCGAAAGCCCCCACAGTAATTTGTCGACCTTTTGCACAGTATAACCCCCTACCCCCCCTAATAATTCGAAAAGAATCTTTTGCCAATCTTGATTCAAGTTCTGCTATAGTGTATAATAGTTGATCACGCTGGGTAACGCTATAGGGGTGTATAGTGTAGCGTGTAGTGTAGCGTGTAGTAGGCTGCTGTAGTGGGGTTCAAGTGTACTGGAGCACAGTATACACCGTGTACAGCGTGTGTGTGTGCGTCTAATGGGGTGTTATAACAGCGTATAAGGTATGTATAGTTGCGTATATAGTGTATAATAGTTGCGTATACTGTCTATACACAGTGTATTCAAGTTGCTGTATAGTGTATATTAGTTGAGTAGTGGCTAAGCTGCCGACGTTGGTGTGCTAAGTTGCTGATTACACTACGGTTCTAGCCACTGTATGAGGTTGACTAACCACCATTACGGTAGTATAATAGTTGTATATTAAGCAAACAAGGCAAGTGATATGACTACTCAAGCACCGATACTAGACAGCAAAGCAATAGAAGCCATGCATACGTGGGGAATATTCCAAGCAAAGATGGCAGAAGCCAGCTTTCGTGAGCAACATGGTGAGCCGATGTACTGTGGGTTTGCTTGGGTATCAGTACACAAGGTGCGTTCTAACTCTAAGCTGGGCAAAGCATTGCAGGCTGTGGGGTTCAAACGTACATATGATCGTTCACTGCAACTGTGGAATCCAGGTGGTAGTAGCACACAAAGCATGGACATCAAGGAATGTGGTGCTAGAGCTTATGCCAAGGTGCTTGCTGAGAACGGTATCAATGCTTACGCGGGCTCAAGGGCTGACTAATACAGGTTGACACTGGGCCGGACACAGTGTATAATACATGTATATAAACAAATAGGTAGGACTATATGAGCATGAATAAGATACAGAACGACATCGCCAAGGGCGAGTTCACCACAACACAGCTTAATGAGTTGATCACATTCGTACAGGGTGTTAAGACTGCACAGGCCAAAGGCAGTATAAGCGTAGGCGATGCAGTATTCGTAGTACAGAAGACTAAGAAGACTCGCGGTACAGTGGTCAAAATCAAAGTGAAAAAAGCAATAGTAGACATGGACGGCATGGGTCGTTACAACGTGCCTCTTCAAATGCTAGAGTTAGCTTAAGGCTAAGCCGGGCTACTGGGTCACTAGCTTGAGAGCCGTGATCACAGTAGCACATAACGGTTGACAAGGGGGTTGAAAACCTGTATAATAGTACACATAGATAGGAGAACAGGGTTAGGGCTACCGAATTCCCAAAGGTGTAGTAGACAAACACCACCTACGACTACAGTATCAGCAGGGCAGATAAAGGTTGACACACCCCACAGCCACGCTAAGTCATTGATAACACAAGGGTTTCCACCACTTGACTTCTGCCAGTTTTACAGTATAATATACAAACACAAACAGGAGTTACTCAGTATGTTTACACTAGAACAGTCAGCTAAAGTAAAGCAACTTGTTATCGCACAGTACGGTCAGTTTGTTACTCAAGATCAGTTAACAGCAATGTACGCACTAGATTTTGCACAGTACAACGAGATCCGTGTAGAGGCTAACCTATCTTCATACAGTGCATACTTTGAAGAATTAGATGATGAGTACGCACAAATTCAATTCCAGGATATGGTTATTGAACCTGTACTAGCAGCTTAAAGGAGTCAGTATGCACACTATAGATTTGCCAAAGACTCAACACTTGCCCGGCGTGTGGGCTGATGAACTAACACCACCAATCGGAAAGGTGGGCAGCTTTACTGTACACATAATGGGAGAAGAAGTTGTAGTGGTAGACCCAAGCATCCGAGTATATGCTGGCCAGTATCGAGTGGTAATGACAGTGGATACACACTTCATCCGGCGTAAAGGTATACGCTATAGAGTAATGAACTATACCCGAGCTGACCGCCGCTACAAGGGCACAGGCATAGCCCACAGAGTATACGAAGTAGTAGCACTCAAAGCCGGCCCAATCATGAGCGGTACGTCACAAAGCCCAGGTGGCCAAGCAGTGTGGAATGCATTAATAAAGCGTGGCAAGGTATTCGCAGCAGCATTGTGGAAAGGCACACACTATAGTGTACAGAGTACCGAATGGGGATCAGCTGAATCGGATGATGTTAGCCTGTATAACAGCGCAGCCAGACTAGTAGCAGTATAAGTAATAGTATGAATAATCAATTACCCACCGCAGCTCAACTTAACACACTACGACTACCCAACACAGTGTTATATGGTTTCGAATTCACTGCCGTAGAACCACTCGCCACTGCCACTATAACACAGAATGAACACAATAGCCAACACACAGGTGTTATACAAGGCGGCGTGTTATGTGTGTTAGCAGAGACCTTGGCCAATATGGCTAGTCAGTTACACGTTAATGCATTAAAGGCGAACCGTTACGTTGTTCTTGGACAAAGTCTTAATACCAGTTACTTGAGAGCAGCCACAGGTGTTATAACTGCCACCGCTAAACCCTTACATTCAGGTAAACAAACTGCCGTGTATAGTGTAGAGATGACCAATGACCGTGGTCTGTTAGTGGCAGTTAGCACCTTCACAGGCGGCATTGTTAAGCGTAGAAGCTAGACTTTACACTATAGTGAGAACTTTAGCTAACATGATGGAGATGTTAATCGGACCGATGGTGTGTTTAATGGAAGGCTCTTTCACCGTGTTTCTACACCACCCTCACTTAACCACAAAAACATTCAATAAACAGTTAATTAAACGTATTTAACACCATGTCGTAACAGCCTTTAAACTGTGTTAAATGGAAAAGGTAACGATTCGGCTAACATCTTGCTACTGTATGCGTATAGTGACTATAGTGTTAATAGCTCTTATAGTGTGTATAGTGTTGTATATAGTGTAATATTATTTAATTCACCTAACACCTTTGTACACAGTGTAATACGTTAGCTCTACACGTTGTTCTATAGTTCTTATAGTGTTTCTATAGTTAACATAGTTAGATATAGTGTACTACTCAACAGTTTATATAGTGTATAGCGTGACTTATTCAAGTTAATGTATAGTGTAATACTTTCTTCTTCACTAGTAGGGCGAAACTGATCACATGTTATTAGATATAATGAGCGGACACACTTCAAATACTTTAGTGTACATAATGAGGGGAGCTGATCAAAAATTTTCGGACGGAAGGTAGTGCCTCCACTCCTGGGTTGAATTAACTCAATAATACTTTGAATTAAATTAATTAGTGGGTAAATAGCTGTAACAGAGGATTAGTGTGTGAAAGATGTAGAAGTGTTTTTAAAGAACACATGGGGAGATCGAAACGAGCGTAAAGAAACTCGCAGTGGGTCAGGCAGTACTATGGCCAATACACAAAACGTGCGACGTGAACTTCCACTATTAATAGATCGTTGGGGTATTAACAGCATATTCGATGCACCTTGTGGCGATGGCAATTGGATGCGTAACACAGTGTTAAACTGCTCATACGTGGGTGGTGACTTGGTTAATTCATTTGTGCTCAGTGCTGCAGGCAAAGGCTTAAATGTATATGACTTTGACATACGTGAACATCCTTTTCCACCAGTTGACTTATGGTTATGCAGAGCTTGTTGGTATCATTTACCGCATGCAGACATATTGGCTGCAGTGGATAACTTTAAAAACAGCACTATTAAATACGCATTGGTCACTTCGCATGTGGCTGATGGTGAAATGCATGACATTATTCCAGGTGGGTTTAGACGATTACAACTGGATCAACATGAATACTTTGGACTAGGTGAACCCATTGATCGCTTTATAGATGTAGAACACGGGCCTATGTACAACAACATGGTAGAAGAAATGTTATTATTTCGTAATCCAAATGTCAAATAAATTTTATTCAAATGGCGTAGATCATTTACACTTAGAACCTACTGCGGCGTGTGCTGCTGCTTGTCCGCAGTGTGAACGCAATTGGTGGGGCAGTTCAATTACTCCTAAACAAATGATATCAGGTGAGTTTGATCCAGCTTGGATAAAACGTTTTAAGAACTATAACTTTGCCAAAGCCACAATAAATGGTAATTACGGAGATATATGTTCGCATTCAGATCCATTAGTTTTATTAAATTCAATTAAATCAGAATGGCCCAGGATCAGTTTACAAATTAACAGTCATGGATCAGGTTTAACCACAGAAGATTGGAAACAAATAGGGTTATTAGGATGGATAGGCAAAGGTTGTTTGCCTGTGCATGTACACTTTGCTATAGATGGAACTGATCAAGAGAGTCACAGCAAGTACAGACGTGGTACTGAATTAGACGATATATTCGCTAATGTGGGTGCATTCATAGAAGGTGGTGGCATTGCTACATGGGTATTCACTGAATTCGAACATAATAAACATCAATTAGAAGAAGCAAGGTATCTAAGTGAAACAATGGGCTTTGATCAGTTTGTTGTTAGGCCCAGCATGCGACACATAGGCAACATGCCTAGTCCTGTGTTAAACGATAATGCAGATGTAATTGATTGGATAGGTCCGCCACGTGGTAGTAATCCTGACTTTGAAATCAAAGAGAAAGGAATAAGGCGTTCAATGAAAATGAATCATGCCAAGCAAGACTATTCTGTTGCTAGAACAGATGTAGAAGTACAGTTTGCTACAGCAGTTAATTGTTGGGCAAAGATTAATAATGCAATTTATGTAGATGCTAGAGGATATCTTTATCCATGTGGTTGGTTAGGCAAACCAATTGTGTGGGAAAATACTTGTAAAACAATGGACACATCATATTCATTTAATAATACCGAAGATAATAATCCAATTAATATACTAGAGCATGAGTTTTGGAATAAATTAAATGCCACAACCACTGACAATAGTTTATCACCGTGTCAACGAGCATGCGGAAAGAACTCTAAATACGCAAAAATGCAGGCACAATCATCATCGGAGAACTTCAAAAATGAAGACGCTGTGGACGTTCGGGTGTAGTCACACTCTAGGGCATGGGTTACCCGACTGTATAGACAGCAATGGCGACCCACTACCTACCCCATCACAGTTTGCTTGGCCTGTCCATTTAAGTAAATTAATGGATAATATTCCTTTAATTAATAACTCGCATGCGGGTATTGGTCCCAAAGCAGTGTGGCATAATGTAATTAATTCAGATATTCAGCCAGACGATGTGATAGTTATTATGTGGCCTTGTTGGGAAACTAGAATAGATATATTAATTGATCCTAATGCTAAGAGCGATCATGCATTACAAATTCAAGCAGTTCGTTTGTGGCAAGAAGAGGATAAGGAATATTTTGCTAATTATTATCACACACACGATCGCTGGGTAGAATGGCATTTATTGGCTAGACATATACAGGATAATTATCCTAATAATAAATTAATTCAAACATCTTATGACGCCTACACACTTAGCAGTGATCTAAACTCTAAATTGCGTGTAGATTTTACTGAAATTGCATTTGGTATGCACAAATATAATGAGCTAGGCTATGCATCAGATGGCACACACCTAGGCCCAGACGCACACGAACAGTTTGCACAAGACTTATACGAGATGTATTTTAATGATTAAATTACAAGAAATACATTTATTAGTACCTAACTTGCCGTATATGAATGAGAAGCAAAGTGATGTGATGAGACAAATAATCAATGACAACGAATTCGAAAGCATACTAGAGCTAGGCACATACCAAGGCAAAGGTACACTATGCATGGCTGCTATCTGTGAGGACAGGGGTGCTGGACATGTAACCACAATGGATAGATCATTTACTAGCACACTCAAGCCTGGACTGGCAAAATTAGCAAAACGATTTAACTTAAATAAAAGAATTACACAAATTGTAGGGCAAGTCAGTTACATGTGGGATTTAAATAAATTAATTAAAGATAATAAACAGTTTGATCTATGCTACATAGACACAGCTCATATATTCGAAACAACTGCTCTGAGCTTTTATCTAGCAGATGAGATGATGAGTGCAGGTAGCATAGTGATATTTGATGATGTTAATTGGATACCTAGACTACATGACAGCGGAGTATTCACAGACACATCTAATCCACAGTACATGGCATTGATATCTGACGAGGAACTTGATACTCCAGCAGTAGACACAGTAGCAAACCTAGTACAATCTAAGAGCAATTACACAGAAATAAGCGATCAATTCCCTATCGTATGTCCTCAGTTTTGGAGAATATTCCGCAAGGATATGTAAGTCATTGATTTAATTACAATTAATTACTTTGACATTTACACACTAGCCTGTATAATATACATATATTAACGCAAAAGGGCAGTACAATATGGGCTACTACACTTACACTAAGGATCCAGTTGGCAACTTCATTGAGAAGGAGCATGGGAATAACTTTGAGTATAGCGTAAACAACGACCAGGATGATTACACGTTGAGTATTGTAGAGAACTACCCACACAAGGTATGGGTTGGTTCAGGCCAGATAGCTGGTGACAGTGGATGGCGTTATGCGAACGTGAAGAAGACTGTGGCTTACATCATCGTAGACGAAGATGATGGTGGTCCGATACTTGAGCGTTGGTTCCTAAAGAAGCATGATGAATATATAGTTGCGTAAGTTGTTGATCGTTAAGCAATATATTTGCTTGACTTTGTGTTATTTTACTGTATAATATATACATATTCGGCAATAAAGAGAAGAAGATTATGTCAACAGAATTACGCAACGTACCAACTACAGATATCAGTCAAACTCGTTTCTTTGGTGGACAAGACCGCGGTGTTTGTATTCAGATTACTCAGCGTAAAGAAGAAGTAATCACTGAGTTCGCTGATAGGATGTTTAACAAGATTCAGCTCACTCGTAGTGAAGCTCAACTGTTGGCACAAGAGCTGTTGATGTTTGCTAATGAGCAGGAAGTTGAGGAAGTTGCATGATTGAGATACTACAAGAAGTAACTGACTGGGGTGATCATCAGATCGCTAATGGCATTTATCATGTGAATGGTGCAGGGCAACTTGTTCAGTACAATGATAAAGTGTTCAATAATCCTATGAAGCAGTTCTCTAAGAGTCGCAGGAAGTTCACAAAGATTGGTGAGCGTGAAGAAGCACTAGCACCTGGCGTTAAAACAGTACAAGGTAGCAATGGCAAGGTGTACACTATCGATAGTGGTAAGTGTTCGTGCCCAGGCTACACATTTCGTGGTAAATGTAAACATGTGGAGGCCGCATAATGGGTTTTTTAGAAATTGTAGGATTTATTGCACTAGCATACTTGTTGTTTAAGTTTGCTCCTGCTATATTAGAAGTCATATTTAAGTTTGCAATAATCTGTATAGGATTTATTGCATTCTTAGGAATATGCAATTGGATAATTTATACAATTTGAAGGGGATAATATGTCCGTAATAGAAAATGTAATCACGGGTTTAGTTAATAACGTACACAACAAAGTTGATTTAATAAGAAACGACTGGGCTCGCAGGAGTTTAGGCTTGTTTGTATTTTTGTTGATGGCTGTTATTGCAGTAGTAGGTTGTTTAGTTGAGCTGGCTGTGTTAAACATACTTGGAATGTTAAAACAAGTAGGTAGAACAACTGCAGAGTATTTTGCAGATACCAAAGACGATGCAACTGCGTTTGTTGAACGCTATATTGATTTATGGTAAACAACAATGACTGAATATACTCCAGACAACTGGGTAGTACTAAAGATCAAAGAAGGCAAAGGCACATTTCCTTTCTACAAAGTTCTAGCAGGATGGAGTGGTGGTTACTTAGATGGTGACAGTTGGCGAATGAACAGTGGTATTACTCTTGTGTTTGATCGTGAAGATGAAATTCATTTTCATGGTGAAAGCGGATCACTCTACAGATGCCACAAAGAAGGTTATGGTTTGCGTATGAATAACGCAGGTGTCTATAACCAGTTAAGAGAACAACAGCAATTCAAAGGGCAGGTGTTTATGATGCCCGAAGACACTGATTGGATGAAGCTAGTATTATGATGTACAACATAAGCGACAGCAAACAACTAGAAGCAATGAACAACGTTATTCGACTTGAGGTTATAGACCAAACTGGTCGAGCCTATGTTCATTATTTAGATGAAGCGGAAAGTATTAGATACAGTCTACAAGATGGTAACCGTACACTTAAAATATTTATTGATAAATTTGGGAGTACTGACATTGACTATGCCTAATGAACGAAGGAATGCTGTAAACCATACTAGACAATTTCTAGTTGACTTACTGGATCCTACGAAGACACCACGAGTACCGAGTGCTGTACGAAAAGAAGCATATCGTTGCCTAAAGCATTACCCAGGTGAATACTATATGGAAGAGGCTCAAAAGCAAGCACCTAAAATATTTGGAGAATGGAATGAGTAGAAACTACCGCGGTACCGAACATGAAGACAGCAGGAACTATACAGCAGAAGCTCGTGACTTGGTTAATGGCTTAAAAGGTAACCAACTATATGAGATGTATAAAATTGTAACTTCACAACTCCAGCGAGGGAATAGTGAGACTCGTGATAAAGAGTTAAAAGCAGTGAAGTCGGCTATAGAAAAAGTAACTGGTATCGATCAACATCGGTTGAGACATATTATAACTGGTTACAAAAGTAGCATGGCAGATGGCGCAAATCCAAGAGACGGATTTTCAAAGCCAAATAAAAAGAAGGCATGAAGAATGCCTGACATACTGTGGGTGGTTATGGGTTGCGTATTAATAATGATATTTTTTAACGGAGACAACGAGTGAAAGTAAAAATAGGTAATTACCCATCCAGACTACGATGTGAGATACATACAAAGCACATGCACAAAAAGTATGGCTACAATGGCTGGAATGAAAATGAGAGCCGTATGGACTCTGTTATGGAATCTATTGAGGATCGAATACAGAGTGTGTACGATGTGTTTAACTGGCTGTGGTTTGATAGACGTTCGCAGAAGATTAGCGTTCGTATCGACGAGTTTGATACTTGGGGCATGGATCAAACTCTTTCATACATGATTGAGCCAATGCTCAAACAACTCAAATATACCAAACACGGATCTCCTTTTGTGGACTATAAAGATGTGCCTAAAGACCTTCACCCTACTAAGGAAGAACTAACAGCATATAAAAAGACTGGTGAGACTGACCTTAAGTTCCATGAACGATGGGATTGGGTAATGGGTGAAATGATCTTTGCATTTGAGAGTAAACATAACGAATGGGAAGAACAATTCTACTCAGGCGAGATTGATAGAATAGATATACCACTCGATAACGGTATGACTGAATGGGCAGAAGGCCCAAACCATACCTTTAAAATTGATTGGAAAGGTCGTAAAGCATATCAGAAAAGAATATCAAACGGCTTTAGATTATTTGGAAAATATTTTGAGAGCCTCTGGGATTAGATGTATGAATAAATTACAACAATGGTGGCTGAAGAAGACTACTAGTATTGTGCATGTAGGATCAAACTATGCAGTTAGGAAGCCTAACTGGAGTATATTACGACTGCTAATAAATGGCGATATCTATGAATACTTAGATTTAAGTATAGGTATAGGTTGGGGGCCAAATACTCCACCTTATTCGGGTTCAGGCCCTGGGCTTTACGGCCAGAAGACTCGAAATAACGTTCCATGGAGTGGAGGACCAGGTCGGCCCAGACCCACAGGACCAACTGGAACAGCAGGCGGGGTTTATGGTATGCCTAATACTCCAAAAGAATATGCAGACGCTCTCGGTCCTAAGCCAACCAATATACAATGGTGGTGGACCAATAAGACCATAACTAAGTATTGTGTTAGTCCTGACCTGCAGAAGGTAGTTAACGCAAGGAACGCCCTACTAGTGTGGAAGCCACCGACAATAGTAAGACTACCTAAAATAGCAAAAGTAGAGAATGTAGACATGGAACTAGCCCAACAAAAGCTATCTGGGTTTGTATCTGAGGAGAAATAATATGAAAATAGCATTAACCGGACACACTAAAGGCATCGGTGAAGTTACTAAACAGTTACTAGAAGCCGAAGGGCACGAAGTTATAGGGTTTAGTAGAACTAACGGCTACAATGTAATGAGACCTAAGAACATTGTTAAGGATGCACTTGACTGTGATGTGTTTATTAACAACGCATGGCAACCAGATGCACAGCCTAGGCTGTTGTATTTAATGTATGAAGCATGGGCAAACCAACCTAAACATATCATCAACCTTAGTTCAACAGCAGGAGACTATCCTGACTTCTTTGGTATGTATGGATTCAACAGTTGGGTTCCTTATGTAAGCGACAAGCAAAGACTTGATGCAGCCAGTTACAGCCTAAGTAGACTTTGGAAGCCAGGTATGTGCAAAGTAACTAATGTTAGACCACATTGGGTACGAAGTGCCGCTATTGAATCGTTTATGGCTATGCTCAAGAAAGCAGACCTCCCGTTGATGGAGCCAATTGATGTAGCAGAGCAGATTGTTCTCGCTATCAACTACCCAAAGCACTTACAACTGCGTAGATTAGATGTAGATGCTGGTAGTCACGTAGGCTAAGTCATTGAAATACATACTGTTTATATACCCAAATTCTGGTTGACATTACCGTGGTTTTTCTGTATAATATACACATAGGGTAACAAAAAACAGGGTAGAAAAATATGAAACTAGTAATTAATACACAACACAGAGAGAACTACGCGGCACACAATGAGGACTTCGTTCCTGGTGTATCACAGGACTATTGGAAGTTCAAGGGTGGATCAACTTTTGTTGTTAACAACATCACGCCTCCCCAGGCTCGTAACATAGAGATGGACGGTATTCCAACTCTTACAGCTCTTATCGAAGACCGCAATGAGTCTTTCGAAGAGTACATCTTAGGCTACGACATCGTTGAAGATGATGCAGTTGTTTGTGAAGAGTGGGAGACTCCGTATGTACTAGAGTACGACTCAATGCTTAAAGCATGGAGAATGTCTAGGATCACTATCAATGGTGACATGGGTTACATGCGTTCAGAGATTGCTGAGAAGCATGAGAGCTGGATGCCTCTTCCTAAGAACGAAAGAGGCGACTACAAGGTTATGTGGGTTATGACTAATGGTCATAGGGGTATCGGTAATACGTTCCTCGAAGAGCAACTGAAAGAGGTAGCTTAATGATTAAAGAAAGAAATACAACTGTTCTTGCTAGTGACTATCAAAGTACTGAGCAACTTAAGAAGTTCCTTGTACATTGTACAGGTGCTAAACTTACTCCAGTTCAAAATGACTGTGATGCTTTTTGGGTCAGTGGCGACTCACGTGGTAGCTACTACGAGAGAAAATACTACAAGGTAGTGTTTGGATCAGTTACCCAAGTTTCATATACACCTAATAGAAGTGAAAAATCAGGTTATGGCTTTGACATTCAATCCTCAGGTGACCTAAATGGTTGGCAGTTGATGGGTGAGTATCGTAAGATGATCAAAGAAGCAATGGCAAACTACGAAGCAAAGAAGGAAACGGCTTAATGCAAAACAACGAAATAGCGGTATATGTAAATGGCGATAGCCAAACTATTGGCACAGACTTGTCAGACGACGGAGCTTCATATGCTTACCACTTAGTTAATCAGCTTGGTGGTAACATTATTGCTAATCCTGCAATAGGTGGTGCAAGTATTGATAGGATTTTGCGAACAACACACCAATACTTAGATGATTGTGAAAGAAATGATCGAGCTCTAGCAAATAAAGTCGACGATGCTTTTCCTGACTTTGTAATTATCGGATGGACTGAATATAGTCGTTACGATTGGTTTTACGAAGGTAAGACACGAACAATGAAAGCTGAGTTAGATGGACTTGGACCAAATGAAACAATGCTCGAAAAGAATTTGGCTAGAAAACAGTGGCAAGAGACAAGACTCGTAGGCGACGGTGGCCCAGCACTAATACGTTATTTCTATAATCAAATGATGAATCTACACTCTAGATTAGAACATCTTAAAATACCACACTTGTTTTTAAACGCTCATGCAGGATTTTACGATCAGTATGGTGTGGAACATCGTAACAACACTATGGCAACAGATTTGTTTGAAGAATTTGATTGGCAAAACTGTTTTTGGAATGTGTTTGAACGAGAGGATGCATCGTTTACATCGTGGGCAGGTAAACGTGGATACGAACATGTACCAGGGTGGCATTACGAACATCAAGCCCATATCGATTTTGGAAAAGTATTGTGTGATTACATACAAGAAAATAATCTGCTAAACATGTACAAGGAGACTGCATAATGGAAGGTTATGTATTGTTTGGAGCAATGTTAGTTTGGGCAATCAGTTTTAATAGACTGCCTAAGATTAGTTTTCCACAGGTCAACATGGTACAACGTTTTAACTTTGCAACACTGAATGCATTGACAGTTATTTTAATTTATATTTTATTAGCTATGGGGAACTAAATGAGAAAGGGCAAGACATTTGCAATAATTAATTCATATCAAAAACTTTGTGTACCAATTGAATTCCTGCCGAGGTTATTACAGGTAGGTTTTATGGTTGAGACATCATACGAAGACGGCAAAGACTCTGTGAAGTCAATTGGACCCATTGAGAAATGCGAGTTCGTAACTGGCGAGGAAATTGATCTAGCTGAAGCAGTAGACAAGTTGAGTACATAATGGCTATTGTTTATTTCAGACTAGGTAATCCTAGACAAGCCAGTAAACCCGGCGAGTTGCAACACCCTGCAGGTAACTATTATATAAAGAACATGCCTGGTATGAATACAGCTGCTAATGTTTGCAGAGTAATAGATGAACCTAATCTAAAACCAGTAGCAGATAGAATTGATAAGATGTGGATGCAATACGGCGGCGGTGAGAAAACTGTTGTTGACATGCACACAGGAAAAGAATTAACACAGGATGATGAGCTGTCTGATTTTGCACAAACAAAATTAACATGCACTTTATACAGCGATCGTCTAAAGCCAGACTTCCCATTCGGAAGTGCTAGGTATTTAACAAGTGGTACAAACACATGAATGGAATAGAATTTTTTCACAGCTTATGGAGAACTAAAGTGGATAACACCATCCACGCCGCGGCTCCAGAGACCTATCAAGAAGAGAACAGCGACCATGAGTTGTTCGCAGTAGGTGCCGCGAAAGGTGCTATTGCAGGACTTGCAGAGAGAATCAATGATGATATTGTTCTAACTACACCTAAGGGTAAAAATATAACAGTTGGAGAAATTAGAAACAGCAATAGGATTTCTAAAAGCTCAACACCAAAGCATGATTTGAGTTGGTATATTAAATGGACAGCAAGTTGTTTTATACTAGCAAGTATGACCATGCGTGGTAAAGAAGCATTAGTAGACTACGATATTGCACTGAGCCTAATTGGCGTGTGTGGATGGTTTATTGTAGGATTCTTATGGAATGATAGAGCATTAATATTGCTCAATGGTGCTGGCATACTATTTTTTGTCAGTACAATATTAACAAAGATGTTTGTATAAGGAAACACAATGGGACGAATAGCGATCACCGGTATCGGAATGGCAGATAGTTTGGGTAGTAACACCGCTGAGTGTTGGGACAACTATCTACACAAAGATCATCACCCGGAAGACTTCAGGGAACCTCACCCAGCAGTAGCAAACTTGAAATGCTTTTATGCAGATCACGAATGGGACAGACCCACAGACGAATTAACAGTTCCTATACGAAATGGAACATACAACGGATTGTACAAAGCAAACAAGATGACTTTGCACACTGTGAGCCAAGCACTAAAAGATATACCACCGAGTGAGAATGTTGGTGTAGTTTACAGTTGTTTGAATCCAGAAGGTCCAACTAAATTAAAGTATGCAATGTGGTTAGGTGGTATGGGCAAACGTCTAAAGCCTAGAGAACAATTACAACACTTACAGAGTTATGCATCAGGATTGATTAGTACACACTATAATTTTAATGGTGCTAGTCTAACACTAGGCGCCGCCTGTGCAACATCACTATATATCATCGACTATGCTAAGAAGTTATTAGAAGATGATGAGTATGATTATGTTGTGGCTGGAGCAGCAGAAGGTAGCAATGACATCTGGGGACTAAGTTATTTCAACAGCCTCGGTGCTATCGGAACACACTCTGCACCATTTGATAAAAACCGTGATGGTTTTATAATGGGCGAGGGCAGTGGTACCTTAGTGTTAGAGACAGAAGAGCATGCAGTAGCCAGAGGTGCTAAGATTTACGGCTATATTCACAGTGTGGGTAAGAGCAATGATGCTGCAAAAGCAAACCCAACATCACCTGACCCAGAAGGCACCGGTGTTAAGTTAGCAATGACTAGAGCTATGCAACGAGGCGTTAACATAGATCCTTATAAAGTAGGTGGTCATTGGGATAATCAACTAGCATTTGTTAACGCTCATGCTACAAGCACACCCGCAGGAGACGATGCAGAGTATGAATCTATACAAGCACTATTCCCAGGTACTCCGGTTACAAGTTTTAAAAGCAAAGTTGGACACACTATGGGAGCGAGTGGTGTGCTAGAATTAATCTATACATTATTAGCATTAAACTCAGGTACAATACCTCCTAATCACAACATCAAGGACTGTGACTTAAAACATGTACCAACAGAAGCAGGTACTACTAGTAAACGTTATGCATTAAAGAATGGGTTAGCCTTTGGTGGCAAAAATGCATCAGTGTTAATTGAAAGAGGACCAGATCTATGAAACTAGAAGAACGTAAGCCGTATTATTTTACAGACAAGGGCATAGCACAGATTGAATCTATGCGTAATGCAACCTACATGGGGTATTGGTGTGGTAAGACCAAAGACGGTCAATGGGCTGAAAGGCCACTAGAAGTATTTTATCAATCAGATCCAGATTTAGATGCAGGGCATTCGCATTACTTTGGATTAATTGTTAACGCTACAACAGACCAAGTACTAATTACAGATGCTACGAGTTGTTTCGCTGAACCAATATCTGGCATTGTAGAAGAAGGTGTGGTGTATGCTAGTAGATACAGGCACGATATGGTTATAACACCGAGTGGTGGCTCTGTCGATGGCGGCAGAGACTACACAAAAACAGGTGCAGATCCAACGCTGGTTAGCATTACAGTTAATGGAGACGCATTTGAATTTTCAGAGATAGAGGACATAGACGATGCCGCATCACTCCAATTGGATCACAACAACAACGGGTAGTCCAACAGTTACAATCAATGCCGAGTCAAATACCCAACTTGACTTGGGCTTGGACTTGGGCAACAAAGATCTTACACCAGATGACCCGTTTGAAACTGCTGAGTTAAAACTTGCCGGTATATGTCCTGCTTGTCGTAATGACGAGGGATTTCATACATGGGATTGTAAGCATTATGATTACTCTGCCCACAATGTAATAACTGGTGCAGGTATTACATATAATTCAAACTATCAACCTAACATTACAATTGGCAGTAGCACAAGCATATCGTTAGGACAAGCAACACTTGACGAAGCAAAGATACAAAAGTTAGATAAGTTGTTAGATCTATTCGACGATGACGAGTTAGATCAATTAATTTTAGACAAGCTAACAAAAAAGGTTGACAAAGAATAAATTCACTGTATAATATACACAACTTTGCAATAATGCGAAGTAAACAATGGAGAAGGTACAATGGCAACATCAAACGCTAACGTAACAGTAACAAAAGAAAGCAAGGTGCTAGAAGCACTTCAATCATCTAGCAAAGGCTTAACCGCTGCTCAAATCGAAGCTCGCTTCGGTGTAGGCAATGCTCGTTCAACAGTGTCCGCACTTAGAATGAAAGGTTTCGCAATCTATGCTAACCAAAACACAGACACAAAAGGAAGAACCAAGACGTTTTATCGTTTAGGTACACCTTCACGTGCAGTTGTTGCAGCAGGTTATAGAGCACTTGCAGCTGGTCTTGTCTAAGTCTTAGACAACTAGTAATAAAAAGGACCTTCGGGTCCTTTTTTTATGGCTGGACAACTTAATAAGGAAGAACAGATATGGATATCGCATTAGTAGTAAGTTTTCTTTTAGTCTTGTTTGTATTCGAACCAGGCAATAAGGAAATTAATAAGTATTGTAAACAAGCAGTTATTGATAAAGAATTTGAAAGTCGTAAATTGTGTTGGGATTATTACACTGATTATCGAGACACAATTCCTAAATAGATAAAGGACCTTCGGGTCCTTTTTTATGACTTTAAAAATGTCATAAATACACTTACAGATATACACCACACATAATATTATTTGCAAATATAACATACAAACAGGAGAAATATTATGTTAGACCCAAGAATAGAATTAGCAAACATGCTACACGAACTCAGAGAGAAACTTAACGAAGTTGAAATGAAGCTCTGGGAAATTCCTCATCATGAAGAGCCAGTACAAGAATACGAAGCAGTATTCACAGCACCATCAGAAGGCGATTACATGCATCCAGATACACCAACTCATGATAGACCAGAAGGTTTTTCAGATGCGGCATATTGGGATAATTGTTGCCAATGTTGGATGGAACCAACTGTATGGGAATGGGACGAATATAACTACTGCGATAATGCAAACAGCTCAATATCCTATGAAAGCGAAAGCAACACATGGGTAGAAGGTAATGATTGGTCAAACGATTATGCTAGTGAGTGGTACGATATGCCTACTACAGAATTTGTAGAAGAAGCAAACGTACAAATGCATGAAGAAGTAAATGTAGAGTCAATGCCTACTGATATGCCAATGGAAACAGCACCAGAAATGGAACCTGCTCCAGAAGGTGAGATGGCACCAATGGAAGCACCAGTTACTCATGACGAGAACGGCAATCCGATAGTATAGTTTTAACTAAACTTTAAGGGCAGTTTTTTCTGCCCTTTTTTATGACTGTAAGTCATTGAAAAATAAGCCAGTTTTTCGGTTGACTTTGCTCAAAATGACTGTATAATATATGTATAAACACAAAAAAGGTAGGAGTTTTTATGTATTTAATAGTAGACAAATCGGATATGAGTATCCACAGAGAGCCAAGCAAGCGTTCATACGCAACCACACAGTACAAGAGTGCTGGAGCGGCAAAAGCTGGTATTACAAGAACAATCAAGCATTACAATATGGCTAAAGCACAAGTTGCTGAAGCAGTTGCTAATGGTGAGCGTGAGTTTATGGCACCATACTACCATGCATTTAGAGATGCTACTGATGTAGAACTTGGTAGAACTCATTGTGCTGATGTTGATAACTATGCTGTAATGGGCGTGAACGAGTACAAGCTAGTTGAGCCAATCATTACTAGAACTGGATTATGTCCGGGTAGTGGTAAAGAGATTACTGTTAAAGAATCTATCAACCAGCCTCATTACTTGAGCCCACTAAGCGAAAGCTACTGGAGTGCATAATGGAAGATTATAAAATTATTGATGTGAACGAGAGAGATCCTTCAGGGACTTCTCTTAAAGGTTACATCACAGAAGACTATTCGACGCTGGTTCAAGCGTTCGGTGAGCCACACTATCAAACAGACGATGGTGATAAGGTATTCACATCATGGGAACTAGAGTTTACTATCCAGGAGCCTGGAGAAGAAGACACAACAACGTTCCGTTCAACAATTTACGATTGGAAAGAAGATAGTGCTAGGGTAGCCAAAGAAACTCCCAAGTACAAATGGCATGTCGGTGGCGATCACTACTTGTCAGTTGACGCTGTTCAGAAATGGATAGTGCAAACTTACCAAGCGTAATGCAAGAACCTAGACTTTTTAAGAACTGGGTTCAGCGTGTAGATGTTCTGATTTTTCCACGTTGCGTGGGGGTTTGTACAGAACTAAAACAACAAAACCAACTGCATGCGGCTGTAACTCAGCTGGATAGAGTACTTGGCTACGAACCAAGAAGTCAGGAGTTCGAATCTCTTCAGCCGCGCCAAGTAATAATAGAAGGAGTTTGTTAGATGCATACATTTATATCGAGCAACAAGAAGAAGTCCAGGAGGACCAATATGGAAAATAAAATTAATAATTTTGATGTGGAAACTAATGTTTCGTTTGTAACAGGCGTTCTCACACAAGACTCAACTCGTGGCGGAAACGCACAGTCAAACTTTGACGCAGATGACAGCAAATGTATCTGTGGTGAGTACGAGCTCGATAATGCAGGACCCGACTGTTATTCACACATGACGAAGGGCTACTAATGCAACGTAACTACAAGAAAGCCTTTACCGCTTTGAAGAAGTTAGGTGCACCAGTTATAGAGGGTGATGACTACGGCGATGACAAGTTCTTCCGTATCAGTGCAGAGTATAATGATGATGTTGTATGGGCTGACTACTATCAAATGGACATGGGTCTATTCGGTGTTAACCAAGCAGTAGTTGATATTCTTGATGCTAATGGCTTGTTTGCAGAGTGGATTAACCCAGGCGTACTTGGTGTACATGAAGCCTATTAGGTTGACATACCCACCGTTTCGCTGTATAATACATGTATAAGCAAAATTAGGTAGGAGTAATAATGCAGAACTTAAACACAATAAATCAAAACCCAAACAAGATAGTTACAGGACCAGGTCATTCGATCGGTTCGCTTACTTGTTATTACAAAGAAGAAGGCAAGAAGGGTGTTAACATCCAACTTACTTCGTTAGAAGAAATGTGGTATACACACGAAGAGAATGTGGACCACCCAGTAGGATCTGAATACCCTGTAAGTATTAATGTTCCTCACATGAAGGTGATGAGAGACAGAGTTATGGCTAGTGTTCTTGCTAGGACCGGTTATGACATTACTCAGTTCGATGGTGTTATACATGCATCAACTCACCCAGGTAAAGACAGCGACGGAAATCCTGTGTATGATGATCACAGATATATGATGAGGAATGTATAATGAACCCATGGAATATTATTCAAGAGCTAGAAGCTAATTCTTCTACTCTAGCAAAGCAAGAAATTATTAAAGCAAATATCAGCACAGAATTTGTTGATGGTGCTACTATGTGCCTTGACCCATTAGTAACATTTGGTGTTAAGCAAGTTCCATTTAGCGAACAAGACGGCAAAGGTATTGATTTAGCAGAATTTAGAGATCTTGCACAAAAACTAATTGATCGTAAATTAACAGGACATGCGGCTCGCGATGCCATACAGGCATATTGCGATAAAGCAACTAATCAACAATGGAACGATTGGTACAGACGAATCCTTATCAAGGACCTACGTTGTGGTACTGGTGCTAAACTTATTAACAAAGTACAAAAGGATACTATTCCAGTATTTGGTTGTATGTTAGCACATGACGGTGCTAAACATCCTAAGAAGATTGCCGGAGTATGCTATATTGAATACAAGTATGATGGCGTAAGAGTTATTGCTATTGTAACTAACGGTGATGCTACTCTATACTCACGTAACGGTAAGTTACTTGAAAACTTCCCACACATTAACGAAGCACTCAGCAAGCCTGAGTTCGAAGGACTAGTGTTTGATGGTGAAGTGATGTCAGAAGACTTCCAAACACTTATGAAGCAAGTACAAAGAAAAGAAGGCGCTGAAACTAACGACTGTTACTTAGCAGTGTTTGATATGCTAACCTTAGATGAGTTCAATGATAAAGGCACTAAGATGAGTGCTGTTGATAGACGTGATCGTTTAGAAACGCTAAGTGGCTTGTTTAACTATAGAATTCAGTTAGTTGACGCAACACTTGTTAACCTAGACTTAGACGTTGGGCAGGCACAGTTCAAAGCAATGAACAAACTTGCGTTAGAAGAAGGCTATGAGGGTCTAATGATAAAGCCAGCACACTTAGGATACGATTGTAAACGTAGCCATGCTTGGTTAAAGATCAAACCTTTCATCGAAGTAACACTCACAGTGGTAGGCGTCGAAGAGGGTACAGGCAAAAATGCAGGTATGCTTGGTGCGTTTATTGTTGAAGGTAACGACGATGGTAAAAACTTCCACCTTAATGTTGGTAGTGGCTTAACTGATGACATGCGTAAAGATGTATGGGCAGTTAAGGATTCAGTTATCGGACAGCTAGTAGAGATTAGAGCTGATGCGGCAACACAAAGCCAAGACGCTGACGATGTTTGGAGCCTAAGGTTCCCACGTTTTAAAACATTCAGAGGATTCGCAGTTGGCGAAAAGTTATAATGAATTGGAAATGTAAACACACATGGAGACAAAGTGCAAACAATACCAAATGGTGTTTGCTCGGTTGTAGCATAGGTGACTTCGGTACTATCTTTGCTTTCCAGATGTTTGCACCAGAAGTTAGTATGTGGATTGTAATGCCACTTGCTATAGTTAACGGTCTACTCACCAGCATTGCACTAGAAACAATAATACTAATGCGACAAGCGATGGACGTTAAGTCTGCACTTGATACAGCATTTAAAATGAGTTTTGTTAGTATGGTAGCAATGGAATTAAGTATGAACATCACAGACCTTGTGTTAGTTGGTGGAGTACTTACATGGTGGGCAGTACCTATTATGTTAACGGTTGGGTTCTTAGTACCTTGGCCATATAACTATTACAGATTAAAAAAATACGGCATAGAATGCCATTAACAGAGAAACAGTAATGACCAAAGAACAATTAGTATTCCTTTTTAACAACTTGCACTCAGAGGACAAGAACGGCAACATAGAAGCAGTAGTGCATGATGTGAACGGCGGTACTTTTGTTACAGACAGCATTAGGTTAGACATGGATGGTGGTAGACTTATTATATCACAAAAGAACAGTCCTAGTTATAAGAGCAACAAGCTCAACTGGGAACAAGAATTAACCTTTGTGGAGAAAGTATAATGTTTGGATTATTTAAGAAAGACCCGAGAAAGAAACTGCAAACACAGTACGAAAAGTTATTGTATGACGCAATGGTACTACAACGCTCAGGTAATATTATGGGTTACTCCACAGTAACCGAAGAAGCAAACAAGGTACTTGAACAAATTGAGCAGTTAGATGCTGGAGAAAAAATATAATGTACGACAAGCCAGCAAACAAACAACTATCAAGAAGGGAAAGAGTTTTACTTGACCCGCTTGGTGCTAGTAAAAAAAGTGATACCACAAAGAAAGAAGCAACCAAAGAAGGTTCTTTCTATGGCTATAACCAAAAGGCAGATAACTACTATCCAGGGCTAGACGACTAATATGTTAGGACATTATAAACCAATCGAAATACTCTGTGAAGACAATGGAAGAGTTGTGCAAGGCGAAGTAAAGACTTATGCCCCTGGAGTATACATGACAGTCGACATGGGAGGTATGGACCTCAACATGCAATGGGATAGCAAACTGCAACAGTTTAGAGCTAGTAAAGTAGGACTAGACTTTGTTGCACAGAAACCGGTAACATACTAATGAAAGAATATTTAGTTTCAACAAACCCAACTCACGGTAACGGCAAGCAAAGAATATACCAATTCCCAAATGGGTATGGTGCAAGTGTTGTCAGTCACGAGGGCAGTTACGGTGGCAAGAAAGGTCTTTGGGAACTAGCAGTTCTCGATGCTGATGGAGCATTGTGTTACAATACTGTCATCACAGACGATGTAATTGGACATCTTAACGATCCAGAAGTGGATAACACTCTTGGACAAATATTCCGGTTAGACGAAAACGGTCAATAATTGCCATAAAAGTTAACTGATGTGTTAACTTTAGGTAAATACGAATGGAAGAAAGAATTGCTAACCATCTTCTACAACAAGCAAGTTTTGGCGTTGGTGCGAATCCAATCACGTTTGCCTCTTATGAGGGAACTTAAAAAGTTTAGGAACTTTTTATACTGCTTGAGCTGTGCCTGTAAAGGGCAGTGAATGAGGTTGCTATAACTTATAGAACCAGGAGAAAGAAATGACTACTTTAACTAAGGTAGGTAATACAATACATAACGCATTTAGTGAAATAAAAGACAAGTACTGTCCGGACGGACAAACTTGTCAAGACTTTGCTGCAGTAGGTGGACTTGTGTTCACTGTATGGTTTATGTATATTGCAATGTCACCGATATTGTAAAGACCATCTATGTGCTGAATCTAGCACAAAACTAAAAAGATTGCACAGCCGGCTTTCACTAGCCGGTTCGTGTATTAGTCTATAAATAATAGTATAACAAGAAAGGATGCCACATTTAAATTCTTTCGTTGACATCTAAACAACAAGGCTGTATAATCTATATCATGAGCGAAAGTAAACTTCAACAATATATTGACAACATCGACCAGTTAGAGTCTGAGGAAGTGTACGACTATGTGCTAGAACTTGGGCAACAAGAGAAAGGCATGTATACAGATCGCTTAGATGAACATTTTGTTCATGGATGCCAAAGTCCAGTTTGGGTAACAGGTATCGATGAACCAACCGGATGGGAGTTCTCTATTGACAGTGACTCGTATATGGTTAGGGGTGTAGGGCATATCATTTGCGAATGTCTTAGTGGGCTAACTGCAGATGAGATTAGCGAGATCACATTTTATGATTTCAAAAACTTATCAGTATATTTTAGTACACAACGGAAACAAGGCATGCAATCAATTATTAACAAGATCAAATCAATAAGCAAAGGAAACTAATATGAATTTTGTACCATATGTAATAGAGAAGACAAGCAACGGCGAACGTAGTTACGACATCTACAGTAGGCTATTAAAAGAGCGTATCGTATTTTTAAATGGCGAAGTTAACGATGCAGTTAGTAATGCAATCTGTGCCCAGTTCTTGTTCTTAGAAGCAGACGATCCGGATGCTGATATCAGTTTCTACATCAATAGCCCGGGTGGTGCAGTTACAGCAGGCATGGCAATGTATGATACAATGCAATACATTAACCCAGCAGTAAACACTATTGTAATGGGACAAGCGGCAAGTATGGGTTCATTCCTTGCTAACGCAGGTGCTCCAGGTAAGCGTTTTATGCTACCAAGTGCTAGGCACATGATCCATCAGCCACTAGGCGGTGCTCAAGGGCAAGCAAGTGACATTATGATTCGTGCTGTAGAGATAGAGCGTATTAAACGTGAGCTAACTGAGAAATATGTAGAACATAACACTAAGGGCAAGTCGTATGAAGACTTTGAGCTTGCTATGGACAGGGATAACTTTTTGTCTAGTTCAGAAGCACTCGAAATGGGCTTAGTAGATGAGATTATTAATAAACGTATGACTGTTACTCCATAAATATAATTATAAAAGGAGATAACTATGGAACTACTAAAAACATTTAATCCAGATGACATAATTACATTTAGTCCATCTGCGATTGAGCATTTAGTTGCGTCAATCGAAAGCAAAGAAGGCAGCATTGGTGTCAGCTTGTCATTAAAACCTGCAGGATGTGCAGGCTTCGAATATGTATGGGATTTAGTAGAAGCAATCGAAGAAGGATTTGGAGAACAAGAACTAGGTGAATACTCATTCTTTTTAGATAATATGAGTAAAGACTTTCTTGCAGGCAGTCATATAGATATGGAAGACGAGGGTTTAAAAGGTAAGACATTAACCGTAAAAGCACCCAAGGCTATCGGTGAATGTGGTTGCGGTGAGAGTGTAACCTTCGATGTCTGATGCAGTATTCCTTGAGTACAGGTTCAATCCTGAAAGGGAACCGTACCAACCACTGTTCGATCGACTAACCAAACTAGGGTTCACACAACGCAGTAAACACGCTGTAAGCAACGTTGAGGTGTGGGTGCAGGCTAGAGCAATCATTATTGTACAACCAGACTATACATACAGCGGAGTAGGCCAAATAATGGGACTAGGTGTTGTTAGTAAGGCCCACCCAATGGACGAGATAGATAATGTTTTCTTAGATGAGAGGACAGATTTCTATGCTCGTGAATGTGATAATGGTTTTAAATTTTACTTCACAGAAACAGAAAGTTTAACACACTTATATAAAGTAACAAATTCAGCACCAGCAGTGACCAGTGGCATGAATGCATTTGGTGGGTTAGTAATTAGTTCTACCGACACTGACTTTAAAGCAATACTAACACAAATTGCTGACAAACAAGAAAACTCAGAGAAGTATACCAAGTTTATATTTAAGAACAAGTTTACTATTTTCCTCAGGGACGACAGAGATGAGGGTGTGGAACTAGCAGTGGCAGAAACAGTTGATGTGTTTAGTACTACAAGTTATATAAGTGCTAGAGGCATACGCACAGTGCAATTCGATGACTTAGATGTAAGTAAGTTTGGAACTTTGGCACATAAGATTAAAGGATACAACTGTAAGCCTTTCGGTAACGAGCACAGTTATTCAATTGAGAACTATATTCCCAAAGAAGACTTCAATGTAGATTTAGTATTTAGATCTAGAAAGAAGTATATTAAAATTAAAGAAGACACGTTAAATTATTATGAGTCTATTGAAACGCAGTAGTATTCACCAAGAAATGTATCCAGACACTGAGATGATGGATGCATTTGGTAAACTGAATCCTGATACAACAGAGAGAACAGCATATTTCTTTGAGTTGTGGATGATACGCAGACCGTATGAAGTAAAGTTTACAGACAATGCTACAGTGCATTCAACCATATGCAAGGCTTTAGGATTAAAGAGTCCATGGGATTATCAAATACAAGGAAACGCTATTCGATTTGATAATGCTGAACACTTTGCATACTACAGAATAGCAAAAGGTAATACACAATGAACAGACAAGAATTTGAACAAATGGACCCGAGTAAACTACTCGATAAAATACAAGAATTGAACAAGAAGTTGTTTAATATAAATCAGCAATCGCCTGTGTTTAATCAATTGAGAGGTATAATACAAGAAGCCCAACATGTATACTCAGAACAGTTAGCAATAGAACGATACGATCAACAAAATGAAGAGCGTAATAGTGTGATCAACATAGGTGAAATAGAAAGCGAAGTCTACACACCTAACTATACAGAAGGAAACCCAATACTGGATGTAGTGGTTTCTAGCTATGTACAGGAGCCAAAGAAATGACAGCAGTATTAGAACAATCACAAAAAATAGGTTTAACAGTTATAGATAGTAATGCAAGATATATAGAGAATAAGAATTATACTATAACCTATCAAATGTTTTCAATGGCATCAAACGATGACTTTGGCAACCATTCACAAAATCAAAACAAATCATTCTTAAAAGTTAATTACTTTTTAACAGCAGTACTTGATAACTCAGTAGCATTTGTGATAGAAGACATGGTGCATGCTGAACGTTTCCTAGCAGACTTTAACAATAGCTTAATGGTATTACCTGACTTAGATGATATGACACTGTTAGAATGTTTACACCGTAAACTTCAAACCATTGCAGGCGAGCATACTGTTATTAGTAAGTTAAGCCTACTAGATCATCAAACAGGATTAACTTATCATGGCTTCTACGATGATGAATCATCATACAGTTTACCAAGCCAAAAAGAATTCTGCGGCGAGCTAAGTTATTGGGAAGAATGTTGGTGGGATCGATACGATATACTTATGTTTGATAACATAGCACAGACACAAGAAGAAATAGATTTACATAGGGCAAGTTGTGACCTAGATGCTCTAACAGAACCATATAATGAGATCGATGATAGTATTAGTGACATACTTGAAAAAGTAAAAAACGGACTTATCATCGACGATAACGAATTTAAAGCGCCAGGTGAGGTTGTATCACTAGACAAGGCTAAGAAAAAGAAAGCAAAGTGGAAACCAACCATAGTTTAATGCTTGACACAATACATATTAGATGCTATAATAGTTGACATGAACACTACAACAGAACAACAAGGCATAGAACTATTATATCGTAACAAAGATATTAGCGATATAGTATTTGAAGACCCTATACTGTTTAATCAGTTCGCAGATCAATTAGATGTTGAAGCACTAATACTAGAAGCGAACTGGAGTCAGGACTTTAATATACCACAGCACTACAAAGATATAGATGTTGAGGAATATGTAAGAATGTTAATTCCCAACGGAGTGGACCGTACTGATAACGCGGCGACCAGTCAAAGGGTAGAGATGGAATTATCGTTATATAAGGCCAGAAATTTGTATAGCATACTGCAATTAATGATATATATAGTTGATATGATGCGAAAGAACAACCTGGTTTGGGGTGTTGGAAGAGGGTCGAGTGTAGCAAGTTATGTATTATACTTAATAGGCATACACAAGATAGACAGCATAAAGTACAAATTAAATATTGAGGAATTTCTAAAATAATGCAAAAAAGAACAAGCAAAGGACAAATTATTGACTTTGACGCAATGCAGGCAGCACAAGGCGATGTCACAGCAGTAGGCAACATGCGTACTGATGGACACGGTAATGTGTTAGGACCTGGAGGCGAAGTCATCGAAACTAATGAGCAACGTGTTCGAAAGTACTTGCGTGACAATCCTACTACCAGTAACGATCAAGTTAGTCTAAACACCGAAGAACATTTAACTCCAATGGGCGGCGAAGAAGTTGTTCAAACTAAAACAGCAAAGACTGAAGCAGAGAATGTAAGAACTGCAAAGACTAAAGTGCAACCTGACCCGGAGCCTATTCCAGAGGAGCCGAGTGAGTTTGATGAACCACCTGAAGCTGACGAGCCATTAGGCTATAACGAAATTACGCAAGACAATGGCGATATCCAAATGGTGCCATACTACACAGAAGAAGACAAGGCTTAAATGAATATAAGACCCTTAGCAGACAAGATTGCTGTAATTGCAGACGACGCAGAGACCCAGACAGCAAGTGGATTGTTTATTGCGACTAAAGCAGGAGCAACAACAACCAAAGCCACAGTAGTTGGCGTAGGTCCAGAAGCAACAGACTATTTCTACAACGATGATAGAATATTGTTTGTAGCAGGTACTGGGCAAGAAATGAAAATACAAGACACATCTTACACATTCCTGGAAGCCAATGGCGTGATTGGTATTCTAAAGGAAGATGGATTGTTTGCTACACATGATAATATTGTGTGTACTGATGCAGACCTAGGTGACCAAACAACCAGCGCCGGCATTATTATCAAAAGTAATGTCAAAGAAAGTCAAGGCATCACCAGCAGGTGGATGCGTGTACACAAAGTAGGACCAGAGCAAGAACTAGTCAGCCCAGATCAATGGGTACTAGTTGAGTATGGTCGGTGGACAGAAGGCTTTGCCATTGACGGCTATGACGAATGCTATCGAGTAGATCCCTTAGGTCTATTAGCAGTTAGTGATGAGAAGCCGGATACTGGGTTGTACTATAACGACAATGTTGTCGCAACTTCTAAACAGCAATTACCATTATGAAAATATCAAACGGACACGGAATTGGAACCTTTGGTGTAACAGGTGTTACTTTAATGACACTACACATCACAGGATATCTAACAGGATGGGCATGGCCTATACTTTATGTTATGTTAATACTTGCAGGCGCAGGTAACGAAACTACAAAAGGTAGCTAAAATGCCATACGTCGAACAGACCGGCGAGAAAGCAATCGAGCGTCAACTCAGACAATGGGCAGGTGTAATGCATGACCCAATGATAGATGGGTTCAATGGTTGGGGTTGCAAACAAAAACTATACAGACTTAAATTCCTAATAGACCAAATGGTAGAAGACGGACCTGATTACCATGGCGAAGGGGAATGGGTAGAAGAACAAAGGCTCGAAAAAGCACAAAGAATACTTGCTGGTAAAAAGGAAAGCTATCCAGCATTCTAGTTTAAGCCAAGTGCGAGTCTGACACCAAAAAGGTATCCTACTACCTGTCAGACTCACACTTGCAATTTTCTAAAATAGTACTTGACATTCTTGTTATTATAATCTATAATACAATAGTAAACTAACACACAGGTGATCTATGAAAAATGGATATGGACAAGGCGAAGCAGTAATACAACTACACGACATTGCAAGGTTTGTTGAACGCAACTTTTACAATGTACAGATAGCTATTGATATTAGAGCAGTAGCAGACAAATTAAACAAAGCAGAACCTGTACCTAAAGAGGAAGAAGAATGAGAGAACAAAGCATAGTGGGTGGTGTAATCAAGCCAAACGCAATTCACTTTAATACAGGTAATGGTGAGAAGTTACGTTTAGATGATAAAGGTTTTCACTACAACGATCAGTTTATTGAAGACGCGGGTCTTGCTTACAGTAAATTCATGGCGTGGCTAGACAGCGAAGAAGCCGAGCGAGGAGATACAAAATGAGAGAACTTTGGACTGAAAAGTATCGCCCTAGCGACATTAGCACTTATGTGTTCAGGGACGATAAGCAAAAGCAACAAGTAACTGGTTGGGCGGCTGATGGAGCATTGCCTCACTTGCTATTCAGTGGTGCGCCTGGTACAGGTAAGACTACACTAGCAAAAGTATTGCTAAATGAATTAGGTGTAGACAGCATGGATGTGTTAGAGATTAACGCATCTAATGAAAACAATGTAGATACTATTCGTAATAAGATTACAAACTTTAGTAGCACTATGCCGTTTGGTGATATGAAATATGTATTGCTAGATGAGGCAGACTATATTACTCCTAATGGGCAAGCGGCTCTACGTGGTGTAATGGAAATGTATCACACTAGTTGTAGGTTCCTGCTTACTTGTAACTACCCACAGCGAATTATTCCTGCATTGCATAGCAGATGTCAAGGCTTCCATATTGAGAAGTTAGACGTACAAGAGTTTACTGCTAGGCTTGCAACTATCTGTATAGAAGAAGGTGTACAGATTGATTTAGATACGCTGGATACTTATGTACAAGCAAGCTATCCTGATTTGCGTAAAAGTATTAACCTAGTACAACAGAATGTAGTTGATGGTGTATTGCATAAACCACAAGACGGAGACAGTAGTACATCGGATTGGATGCTTAATGCTATTGAAATGTTTAAATCAGGTAAGTATAAGGATGCTAGAACTTTGATTTGCAGCCAAGCAAGACCTGAAGAGTATGATGACGTATATAAATTTATGTACAGGAACTTAGAGCTTTGGGGTTCGACAGAACAACAGCAAGATCAAGCAATAGTTATTATACGGAATGGCATGGCTAAGAGTAGTTTATGTGCAGACCCAGAAATAAACATGGCTGCCACTTTGGTGGAATTACAGCTCAATAACTCTTAGGAAGGTAAATGACATTCGTAGTAGGCGAAAATTGTATAAATTGTAAATTCACTGATTGTGTTCAAGTATGTCCGGTAGATTGTTTCTTTGAAGGCCCTAACTTTTTAGTTATTGATCCTGATGAGTGCATTGATTGTGGACTATGTGAGCCCGAGTGTCCGGCTAATGCTATCTTCGATGAGGATGATGTTCCAGCCGATCAAATAGAGTTTATTGAAATAAATGCTGTGTACAGCAAAGAGTGGCCTAACATTGTAGAGATGAGAGATCACCCAGCTGATGCAGATGAATGGAACGGCAAACCAGGCAAGAGAGGCCTATTAGAAAAATGAGAGAACTAGGATTAGTATTAGTAGGTATGACTCTATTTATAATTTTTTTTGCTGGATTCATATATCCTGATATAGAAATTAAAGGTTATCCAAATAATCATAGCTGTACAGGTGAATGCTACAAGCAGTATGTTGCAGACAATGGCACAGTTGTAGAACAAATACAAGAGAAAAAGGCAAAGAAAAAGGCTATAGCAATAGCTAAAGCAGAGTCAGGCATAGTTGATGTGTTCGAACCTATTAGAGGTGTATGGGCAGGTTGTGCTGCATGTCATGGAGCAGATGGTGGCGGCGGTGTAGGACCTAAACTTGCTGGACAAACAGCAGACTACATAAGTGGCAGATTAAATGCTTACAAAAATAGAGAAAAAATAGGATCACAGAGTATTATGATGTGGGGACAAGCGGCAATGCTTTCCGACAACGACATTAGCATGCTTGGAGAATACATTGCAGAGGGATTTCCAGAAGAATGAACTTTAGATTCTTTGGGGACAGCTGGGCGTGGACTTGGTGGCACGATGAGAACACAGGTAATAGTAGCTGGTTAAAATCACAACAAGTAAGAAGTTTACGAGCAACAGATGTATCGCACAATAACAAAAGAAAACCAGACCCTACTCCAGACCCTGCTATAAGTTTTATAGACATATATTTAAATAAGCTATTCGGCTATGAAGTTGAAACGTTTAACTCGCCCGGTGAAAGTTTTACACAAACACTGGATGTTATACTAAGGACACCGCAGGCTGATACTGATACTGTTAACGTAATTTTCTATGCTGAGCCTATAAGAGGTGCAACACTAAAAGAGCTGATATCTAGCGATGGTACATGTACTTACGATCAGATAGAAGCAAAGCTGTATAAAATTACAACTGATTTATTATTTAAACTAGGCACTTATGCTAACAAAACTAATCAAAAGTTTATTATTAGTGGAGGACAAAGTACACTGTATACTAATATATTTAATAGTGTGCCTGAAGACGCAAGAAAGAACTTAACATTACTGCACCCATGTATTTTGTCAAGCACGATGAGCGATTACAGCAAAGACAACAACCACACTATACTTGGTCCATTTAAATTTACAGAGTGCGTAGGCGGCAAGGTATCAGATCCAGTTGATTGGGAAGGAATACATCATAGTATACCAAATGCAATATTTGAACAAATAACAGACTGCCACGAGCAAAGCCAATCGAGAACGTGGCCGGATGTTGCTCATATGAACCCTGGAGCAACTTTACTCTTTATTGACGACCTATTACATTGCATTGAAGATAAATAGTATTATGTCAAAAAGGAAAGAAATACATCAGGTAGAAGAAGAAACACTAATCACTGTTAGCCTATGGGCTAGGATCAAGCATTGGTGGCGTACACTTGTTAGAGAAGAATGGGAAATTACTATATTCTTTCCGGCAGATGTACAAATACTCGAAGACGGTTCACGCATAGAAAACTTTTCGCCTAAGACATACAGAGCAAAAGCAATAGTAAAACTCACCACTACTCATATTATATTCAAAGATCTACTTGGCGTTAAACACGAAATTAAAGTTGTTAATCCAGTAGGTTATGATGTCAGAAAAATCTACTAAACAAATGATTCAACCATTCGACGGTGGAGTAATAGTCCTAGACTGTAATATCTCTAGAGCTTATTCACAATCAAACAAAAGCGGGCCAAATCACTACGAAGCAAGTGTTCTATCCACAGTAAGACCTATGGCACCTTTTGCATTGCATGATGTGTGTACTAAATTAGACATACCATGCACAGTTATTAATTATGTTGATAGGTGGGACCAAGAAGAATTAATTGATCTCTTATCTCAATGGTGTGACTTTCAGGGACTAGACAATGTTATGATTGCCTGTAGTGCCCAATTTACTAGTGATAAAATAGTAACAACACCAGCGTTCAGAGACGTAATCTTAGCATTAAAAAGCAAGTACAATATTACATTAGTAATTGGAGGACCTGTGGCAAGTGCTAAAAGCGATGCGTTTAATGATCTTAAACCTGATGTTGTGTTCCAAGGTAGAAGTTTACACTTGTTTGAGGACTACTTAACTGGCGAGATATCCGAGCAGTATATAGAAGAAGTTAATGGTATAATGAGTTGCAAGAATCATATTACTGGTGTAGTCAGAGAGCAACCTCTTGTACCTACCCTGTACGACGACTACTGTTTAAATGAAAAAGATATTTTGCAGTTTGAAATACGTCTTGGATGTAAATTTAACTGTACGTTCTGTAACTTTGAATTCAGGGGTGCTAAGAAGGTACACGATACCGAACAGGCCACGCTGAACAAAATGTTTACTGACGCACAAGGAAAATATAACGTAACTAGATTCGCAGCTGCAGACGACACAGTAAACGAAGAAGAATCTAAAGTTGATTTGCTAGTATCAGCAACCGAAACATTATCTTATAGACCTAAGATAGTAGGCTTTATGAGATTTGATGTGATGATGACTCATCCACACACTGCTGAAAAACTAGACAGGGCAGGATTTATTGGTCCTTATTTTGGTATAGAAACATTCCATCCTGTTGCAGGAAAGCATATTAGAAAGAAAGTTAATAGAGAACGAGGACTAAACTTCTTGGAATTCTTAACAAGGCAATACCCTCACTGGTGGGTCAACAGCGGATACATAATTGGACTACCGGGTGAACCGCTAAAGCACAATTGGTCAGTGCTAAAGGAAATTAAAAAGAGGAAACTGCTAGATGGTATTATACCTGCTGCTTTATCTATATGGCAAATTAGTGGATGGACTGAAAACGAAAGCGATATGGTTACAAACCCGAAAAAGTTTGGACTAACACTCACAAACAAACTAGAAGAAGATCACGAACATCCTGGCTTGCATTTTATACACTGGCATCACGAACACGCTGATTATCGCACAGCAGTGATGTATCGCAATAAAGCCGCACCGATGTTAGCTAAAGGCGGAATAACTTTACTTAGTCCCTGGGAGGTCCTTATGCGTGATGCTATTGGTGGACCCGATCTATTTAACGTAGAAGAAAAGAATGCGTTTAAGAAGATGGCAAGTGAGGAGTACCAAGGTTCCTTTAGCCGTGGTGCTGATATAAATGATCTTGCAATCTTATTTTATAAAGAATACATAATACGCAAGAAAGAATACTACCAAAAACTATTTGCTGGTGAAATTAAATGACGTTTAATGGAGGCGGCGTTATTGTTTTGGATTGCAATGGCACAGTTAACCCTACACAAGGCTTAATAAATTCACCCCACTTAGAAAAAAGATTACTCACAGTAAGACCAATGGCTCCTTTTGCATTGCACGACCTTTGCACTAAACTTAATATTCCTAGTACAGTTATTAACTATGTAGACCGGTGGGATTTAACAGAGCTAGTTGAGTTGTTATCGCAATGGTGTACTTATCACCGCTTAGAACGCATTACAATAGCTTGTAGTGCCCTGTTTACCAGCAACGGCATCGCAAGTGTGCCTATGTTTAGAGACTTAGTACTAGAAATGAAAAGCAGGTATGATGTAACACTAATACTAGGCGGTCCATTAGTAAGTCCTCATCACACAGAATGGAACGAAGTTAAGCCTGATGTTATATTCCAAGGCAGGAGTATACACTTGTTCGAAGACTGGTTAAAAGGAGAATCAAAAGAAGAATACCGAAACGAACAAAACGGTATTACTACTTACAAGAACTTTAAAGCGGCAGTAGTTGGCGAGAACAAATCAGTACCCACAGAACATCCTATTGTTCCTAGACTGTATGATGACTATGCGTTAGGTGAAACAGATGTTATACAATTTGAGACACGACTTGGTTGTAAATTTAATTGTACTTTTTGTAACTTTGAATTCAGGGGTGCTAAGAAAGCACATGATGCTAAGTCTGAGTGTTTGTACACAATGTTCACTGATGCAAAAGAGAAGTATAACGTAACTAGATTTGCTTCTTGTGATGATACGTTCAATGAGGACGAAGACAAGATTGACTTACTGCTATCAGCAACTGATCGTTTATTGCACAAACCTAAAATAATAGGCTTCAATAGGTTTGATATATTAATGGCAAAGCCTGAAACAGTTGCTAAGTTAGATAGAGCAGGATTTGTAGGACACTACTTTGGCATAGAATCGTTGCACCCTGCCGCAGGTAAGATGATTAGGAAGAAGATTAACAGAGAAAAATCACTAAACTTCTTAGAGGATTTGAGAACAGACTACCCACATTGGTATTTGACTAGTGGTTATATCACAGGACTACCGGGTGAACCACTAGAGCATAACTGGGCGGTGCTAAAGGAAATCAGGAAGAGAAAACTATTAGATGCAGTTGTAGGGTCGGTGTTAACCTTATGGCAGATAAGTGGCTTGCCTGAGAACGAAAGTGAGATGACTAGACACCCTGAACGTTTTGGCATAACAGTTAAAAATAAAAAACCTGAAGGTGCTGTGTTTAATAACATGCATATTGTTGACTGGGAACATGAACACACTGACTTCCTTTCAGCAGTGCAGATGCATCACAGAATACCAGCGATGATGCGGAAGGGTGGTATAACTGAAGTAGGTTCATGGGAGATTATTCAACGAGATGCTATCGGTGATATAGATTTCTTTGATGCTAATAGTAAAAAAGAATACTTCGACGAAGTTGCTAAAGACGTTGACAAGATGTGGGAGCCTAAGTGGCAAGCGTTTGCTGTACAGCACTATAATAACTACATAGAACGTAAAAAACAGTACCATCTAGCAAATTTCACTTAAAATAACCCGTTTTTACCAGAAAAAACTATGTTTTATTATATAAATCATAAATATCATGGCAACAAAGAAATGCAAGGGTAAAAGGATCGTAAGAGAATGGAATCTACTGCAAATCCAAAATTGCTGTAATGATACACAAGGTAAGTTGATCGTAAGAGAAGCAAACCGAATGGTAACATTGCATTTGGGATTGCCCACTAAAAGAATCTAAATGGTAACATGAAGAATACTTACAAGTGCAATCAAGTAGAATAGAGGGACAGGACACACACTAACGAATGCCCCTCTAATCCGCGAACTCCTTAACTATCCCCGTACAATTTTAATACTTCAGCAACAATAGGATGTCTTTCTACATCACCCTTCTCAAACTGAACCATCTTAATACGATCTGAACCTTGTGCGGCTAATCGTTCTATAAAGCATTTAAGTCCGTTACTCTCAAACCCTCTATCGTGTTGATCTAAGTCTCCTGTTACTACTAATTTTGAACCGTCTCCTATTCTAGTAAGCAACATTTTCATTTGGTTGTCTGTGGCGTTTTGCATTTCGTCTGCAATGATCCAACTGTCTTTGAATGTTCTTCCACGCATATATGCTAACGGAGCAACTTCTAATTTATTGTCATTAACCATAAATTCTATTTGCTCTGGTGAATAGTATTCTTCAAATAGATCAAAGATTGGTCTTGTCCATGGCGCCATCTTTTCTACAAGTGTGCCGGGTAAGAATCCATGTTGTTCGTCAACACTAACTGCTGGTCTAGTTACAACGAATTTATTGATCTTGTTAGATTTTAATAGTTTAAGGCCTGCCAGTGTACTAATTAAAGTTTTACCTGTGCCTGCTGGTCCTACAGCAAAAACTATATTGATGTTGTGGTCTTCTAAATAACCTATTAGGTCATCTTGTTTGAAGTTTCTTGGTGAGAGTTTTACCTCTTTTTGGCGTGGTCGACTAAGGGCATTTGTGCCGCCGTCTATAATTCTCAAGTTATGATCTCCTCCTTTTTGTTTTTTATACTTATTGCATTTCTCTTTACGAACTCTTCTTGACATACTGAGTCTCCTTGAATAATGGTGAAAGTACCGCGTAGATTGATTATCCTGCGGTGAGTGCTGTGTTGGTTTTGTATTATAATATTGCGAATGCATTTCATACACTTTTATTTAACAGTTCCTACACCGGACAAATATACGTTGATTACCGGCAGCTTAACGATGATACATACGAGCAGATTAGGCCATGCAACCTATTGATTTAACTACGGTTATAGCATTTGACTTGCCGCAATAATACTGTATAATATACACATATTAAGCAAAAAGAGAAGTACAAAATGAATGTTATAATCGATACTCCAGTAGCAAGAGCGTTCAACAAAGCAGTCACTAACTTGGATAATATCCATATGGGTACACAAGAAGGTGAAATCAACTGGAACTTCGTTGATGCTGACATGCATATGGACCTAGGGCAAGATTATATCGACATGCTAAGTATTGGTGTTGATAGCCGTAGCTTGGACTACACTGATCAGTTTAACTACCTAGCAGATTGTTTCCTAGGTGAGATAACACTCGCTGATAGACTACAAGACGAGTACCCAATTTGGGACAAGTTTGATGGTTACCATATGGTAACCAATGAGGATCTAATACTTGATCCAACTAAGCCAGCGTACATAGTGAGGGTAAAATAATGATTTTGTTTATTGGTGATTTTGTTCGACTACACGATACAGACGACTGGGTAGCAGTTACTGACATCGAGCCGTATGATATTTGTGTACTGCAAAACGGTATCCGAGTATGTGCATCAGATGATTACATTGCAGAAGCTAAGAGTTGTAACGAGTTTTTAAAATCTGCTTGGGAAGATAGACCTTGGCCCCAAGGCCATTAATGGCGAGCTAAGTCATTGATTTGCAACGGTAAATTTACTTGACATTCCCTAGTTTAACCTGTATAATACATGTATAAACACAAAAAAGAGAAGAAAGAATATGGGAACTAAATTTAACAAAGAAGACTTTACATGGGATGGTATGTACTTGATGTACAGAGGCCGTCACACAAAATCAGTAAACATGGAAGTTGCAAGACCTGGATGTCACCCATCATGGATTGGCTTACCACAGCCTGAGTTTATTGCTAGGTTCAAATATGGATATAAGCCTTGGAAAACATGGGTTAACTTTTTAGTTAAGAATGCTACTGTAGAGCAGTATTTAGAGTTAGCTAAGGAGATTCATCCTAAGCCTGCTATGAGAGCATTAGGCTACACCCGCACATAAGTCATTGATATACAAGGGTTTATTCCCTTGTATTCGGTTGACTTTACCGTGTTTGACCTGTATAATATATGTATAAACACAAAAAAGAGAGCAGAAATTATGTACAATATATACCAAATTAAACTAAGCGAAGAAGTATACAACTTTGTTAACAGTCCAGAAGGCGGACACACAAAGACTTCTGAAAAGTACCCAGAGTACAATGCTCATATGGAAGTAATGCATAAAGGT
>ENA-OSJC01000172-OSJC01000172.1-marine-metagenome-genome-assembly--contig:-NODE-172-length-66099-cov-4.469874_pt1 | contig 66099 bp, 56 predicted proteins | sample MGYA00237885_ERZ534234 | MGnify/ENA primary metagenome ERZ534234 (study PRJEB26413, sample SAMN06343907) | marine metagenome | isolation source: coastal waters | place: Atlantic Ocean: West Antarctic... | reverse complement strand
AAGATAATATAATTAAGGCCATAGATCCACTTAAAGATGTGGATGGCTTTCATCCAATTAATATAGGCTTACTTGCCATAAGGCAACCAAAGTTAAGGCCTTGTACCCCTTATGGTGTGATAAAGATGCTGAAAGCTTCAAATATTAATTTAGAAGGTCTTGATGCAACAATTGTAGGAGTTTCAAACAATGTGGGTCGCCCAATGGCATTAGAGTTATTAATGGAAAAATGTACTACTACATCATGTCATAGTAAAACAAAAGATTTAGAAGGAAAAGTTCGGCAGGCAGATTTAGTTGTCGTTGCTGCCGGAAGACAAAATCTTGTAAGGGGTGAATGGATTAAAAAAGGTGCAATTGTCATCGATATCGGGATTAACAGAATTAATAATAAGTTAGTTGGTGATGTTGAATTTGATGTAGCAAGCAAAAATGCAGCATATATTACCCCTGTTCCTGGGGGAGTTGGTCCAATGACTGTAGCTACGTTAATGGAAAATACTTTACTAGCGCAAAAATTAATCTAAAAGCTTTCAAGTGTCATGCAAAAAGGGTAAAATTTCCGCGCTTTTAATATTATTTACTGTAAGGGTCAATTGAAATGGTAAAGAAAAAATCATTCATGGATAAAGCCATGGCAGCAGCTAAAAAAGTTATGGCGAAACCAGCAGCTAAAAAAGTTGTGGCGAAACCAAGTAAACAACAATTAAAACATTTCATGTATTTGAAAGCTTTGGCACGGAGACACAAGAATTAAAAAATTCAATAGTATTAAACTATAACACAAAAAACTGGTTAATGGATAGCACCATATATAGTCATACGGTTCCTTTAAATAAAAAGTATGTTTATGTTACTGGAAAAAATGAAGGGCTTAAACTTCAACGTAGCTATAAAAAAGAAATGATATTATCTTATTTGTTTAATTACGACCAAAAAGGAAATCGAGTTGGAACAATATTAATGGGTGCTGGTGATACTCTTTATTGGAAAGAATTTAAAAAATACGATGATAATCAAAATCCAATTAAACTAATTCGATATAATCCACCTGAAGCATTAAATACTGAAATAATATTAAACGATCATGACTCTCATGAAATGATCTGGGCTGAAGTTTATAATTATGATTCAACAGGAACCATCTTGGAACATAAAGAGTTATACAACAATTTTCTCTTAACTGTTACTACGTATAATATTGATAGCTTGAAAAATGCGAAAAAAAGGGGCGAATATTTTGATCCCTCGGTAATTTTTCAAACTTTATTTTTTCATAATGAGAAAAATCAAATTAGTCATCAGAACTCTATGGGTCGCTTTGGCCTTTCAATAGGTTCAAAAAAATATAAATATGATATTTTAGGTAGGCGAATAAAAACAAATATTTATAATGAAAAAGGTGTTTTAGATCAGATTCTTAATATTGTCTATGATGATGAAAACTTTAAAATTTTTAATTATTATTCAGATTCAATAATAAAACTTTCTTCTACAAAAGAAGTTTTATTAGATGATATGGGCAGGATTTATATAGAGGTTCTATTAGATGGTAAAGAAAGAGTACTTGAAAAAAATGTATATTACTATGATGAAAAAGATAGAATTGTGAAAATAAAACAATATGATATGTTAAGACGAGGAAAACATAATGATTTTGAAATTCCTATTATGCTTCATACCTATGAATATGATTAAATTAAAACTCAATATAACAATGACAAATAATCAAGGAGTAACTTATGAAAGTCATTGATCCAAAAAGTATGATTATTGGAGGATTAATAACATTGCTTGTGTTCTCAACGTTAGGCTTAAGGCCAAAAACCGATGAACTAGGACACCTTGTTGTCCGAAGTTTAACTATTGAAGATGACCGAGGCGTTATTATGGGCTATCTCGGTAATGGCTATATGCAGACCTACAACCAACAAGGCGAACCAACATTATTTATAGGAACGGGAAAAGATGGTGGTGGCTACATGCGTGCATATAACGGTAATGGTGATGAATCTGCATATGTTGGCACCGGAAGAATGGGGGGTGGTTATATAAGAACTTATAATAACTCACAAAAAGAGACTTCTTATCTTGGTACTGGTTCTGATCATGCTGGCCAACTAAGAATCTATAATAAAGAAGGCGAAACCTCCTCTTATCTCGGAGAAGGGTATTATCAAGCTTACAATCAATTTGGAGAAAGGACTCTATTCCTTGGAACAGGTAGTAGTGGGGGTGGATATTTGAGAACTTATAATTTTGATGGTCAAGAGACTGTGTATTTAGGAACTGGAGCAGACAGTACAGGTCAATTACGTGTATATGATGCCGCAGGAGAAACAGGGACGTTTTTAGGTAGTGGTTATTTTAGGACATATAATCAATTTGGAAAAATGACTACATATCTAGGAAACGGTCGAGATGGAGGTGGTTATTTACGAACTAATAATAAGTTTGAAACTGAAACTGCATTTCTAGGTACAAATAATTCTAACGAGGGACTAATTAATTTAAACGATAAATTTGGTCAGAGCTTTTGGATTCGGCTAAATAAAGGTGATTAATTTTTAAATACAAATTTTTGACTTTCTCAACTTGTTACCTTAATTTTAATCATAAAAGGTATCCGAGAGGCTGATGAAACAAATCTATATCTATCTAAAATTACTTTTTTTTTATTATAAAAAGAAGGATCTGACCATGCGGCAATTACTGGTTATTCCAATCATTCTATCAACATTGTCCTTTTCCCAAAATGATGGATTGGTTAAAACATATTATCCTAACGGAGCTCTAGAAACTGAAGGAAGCTATTCTAACGGTGTTCGTGATGGACTCTGGATATTTTGGTACGAGGGAGAGGTTTTTCAAGATTACGGAGAAGATGCTGAACCAAACACAAATGATCTTGGTGAAGATAATAACGAATGGGATTCAACCGAAACCGTTATTCTAGATTTAGATGGAGACACTTTTTATGACCCTCCCTTTAAAAAGAGTGAAGGTTCCTATTCTAATGGTAATCGTGAAGGGCTTTGGACAACATGGTATCTAAATAATATGAGAAAGGAAGAGTCAAACTACACTGAAGGTAAACTCAACGGTACTCTGACCAGATGGTTTGAAAATGGTAATAAATCTGAAGATGGAATCTATAGTTTAGGTAAACAAAATGGAAAGTGGATCTGGTACTTTGAAACTGGAATAAAAAAAGAACAAACCCGTTTCATTGATGGTCAGCAGAAAGGATTATGGCTACAATGGTTTAGTGATGGATCAAAAAAATCAGAAAAAAAGTTCACAGATGGAGATAGAGACAGCTTATGGACATCATGGTACGAAAATGGTAATAAAAAATTTCAAGCAACATATTTAGAAGGGAAACTAAATGGTCCGTGGACTTCGTGGTATCAAAATGGGATTATCAAAGAAAAAACTGGGAAATATTTAAATAATAAACTTAATGATAAATGGACATATTGGGCTGAGGATGGTAGAAAGATAAAAGAAATCACATATGACAGCGGGGTTAAAAATGGTCTTTATCAAGAATGGAATGTCGATAATTTTAAAATAGTTGAAGGAAAATATCTTAATGGGGAAAAAAATGAAACCTGGACTTTATGGTATGATAATGGCTCTTCAAAAGCAAAAGAAAGTTTTTCTAATGGAGAAATGGATGGTAAATGGATGTGGTGGAGGCCTGACGGAATAAAAGATAAAGAAGGAGACTACAAGAGTGGTGTTAAACATGGACTCTGGACTTCGTGGAGTAGCCAAGACCAAAAAAAAGGGGAAGAGACTTATGTTAATGGTGTTTTAGATGGGTTAGTAACTATTTGGCATGAGAACGGTAATAAAGATAGAGAAGGACTTATCCGAGGAAATGAACCAGAAGGTCGCTGGACATATTTTTTTGCAGATGGATCTAAAGATTTTTCATTTGATTATGGTTCTGGGCTTGATCGATCTCGAATTTCAGAACTTGAAGAGCGAGATGGAACCTTTTATAAAATTGGAAAAAATAAACCCTATACTGGTATAGTGATGGAGTCCGGAGGTATCAAAGACTATTTACTGTTAGGTCGATTTCAATCTGGTAGACGAGATGGCCAATGGGTTCAATGGTATAGAAATGGTCAAAAAAAAGTTGAAGGTATTTACAACAGAGGAAAAAAGAATGGGGATTGGACTCTGTGGTATGAAGACGGGACTTTAAAAGAAAAAGGTCAATTTGATATGGGCCAAACAGATGAGAATTATAAATATTGGTATGAAAACGGTCATTTACATATGGAACAATCGTATCAAAAAGGAAAACCCCACGGTAAATGGACTTGGTGGTTTGAACATGACCATAACCTTATTTTCACAGATGGAAAATGGAGTTACAATGGTGGTTCATATAAAGCTGATAACGATAATGAGCTGTGGAATTGGTGGTGGTACCTTAATGATAATAAAGAAATGGAGGGCTATTACGCAGATGGTAGAAAAAATGGAATGTGGACGTGGTGGTTTGAAGATGGTGTAAAACAGTCTGAAGGTAACTACCTTGAAGATGAACAAGATGGCCCATGGGTTTATTTTTCTGCTGATGGTTCAATTGCAGAAGAAATTACATTTTCACGAGGAAAAAGAGATGGAAGGTCAACGCTTTGGTTAACTCCAGAAGAAAAACAAGAAGAAAAGTTTTATAGAAATGGAAAACTTGATGGTCCTAGCACTTTTTGGGATAATGGATATAGAAAAACAATGACAACTTATAAATCAGATTCTCCAGAAGGTCCTTGGGTAATTTGGTATTCAGGTAACGACCAAATGAAAGAACAAGGGTTTCATCAAGAGGGCATTCGAGAAGGTTTAACCACTTACTATTATGACAATGGTACTATGCAGCGTGAAGGATTTTTTAAAAGTGGATTACCTGATGGGGTTTGGACATATTGGAATGTAAAAGGAGAAAAAGATTTTGATTTTGATTTTGGTACAGGACTTGAACATATAGAATTAGAAGATTTAGCTGAAAGGGAATCTATTTTCTATAAGCTTGGAAATGATAATCCTTTCACTGGTATTATAACTCAAGAGAATCCAGAGGCTGACTACTTATTTTTAGGTAGAACAAAAAATGGAAAAAAAGATGGCCAGTGGGTAAAATGGTTTCCAAGTGGAAAAGATGTTCCGGAAATAATATTGGTAGATGTCCCTGCTCCTGAACCAAAAATGCCTTGGAGCGGAGGAAAGCAAGAACAAGGTGGCTATAAAGAAGGAGAAAAACATGGAAAATGGACAGAATGGTATGATAATGAACATATTAAATCTCATGGAGTATATGAATTAGGAATTATGAATGGTCCTTGGACTTTTTATCATCAAAATGGAATAAAAGAAAAAGAAGGTTCCTTAATTAATGGTAATGCAGAGGGTCTTTGGTTTTTCTGGAATGAATCATCTAATAAAATTCAAGAAGGGACCTTTAAAGATGGTTCTAAAATGGGAAAATGGACTGCCTGGTTAGAAGATGGTAGACTGACGGAAGGGTTCTATAAAAATGGTAAAAAAAGTGAAACTTGGACTAGCTGGTGGGACCATGAAAGAACTAGAAAAGAAATGCAAGGTGCCTATAGAAATGGAAAAATGGTAGACAAATGGTTTTTTTACGATAAAAAAGGAAACCTTAAAGAGATTAGATACTTCTCTCCAGATTTCTAATAATTTTTCTATCTACTAGCTTATATTTATAAAAAAAGCCTTATAAAAAAGGCTTCTTTTATGTTCTATTGTAATATGAAAATTTACTCGACCATTTCACCACCGGAAAGGATATCTTCTAGATTAATGGTACCATCTTTTTCTAAACCTTTTGCAGCCTCAACAAATAGTTTACGAGCATTATCTACTTCTCTTTTTGGTTGTGGCTTTGCACCTAATTCATCATTGTACATAGCTTGTTTTTTCTGAGGTAACATATCCTTGAGCTCTTTAACTTTTTCTTCACTTAGGCCTTTGAAAGCGATCGGAAGAATATCTAATTCTACAGCATTTAAGAGCCCCCTAATTACATCATTCGGAAATTTTTCCATAATGTCATCAAATGTGAGGAAAAATGTTTTAACGGCTGTATATAAATCTTGATCTTCATTTTGAAGGGTTTGCATATATCTTTCTTGATCATTAGAAGACATGCCGCCTAACATGTCAGCAATTTCTTTAGCACCACCTCTTGAGAAATCTGCAGTACGTGGTAAATATGTTGACTTTTCTTTTAAACGTGCTCCTACCTCGATAATACCTTCTAGTGGAATATCATCTAATGAACCAAGTTCTATTAAAACAATACCTTTTAATTCAGGTTCTAGTTTGTTTATAATTAACATTTTCTTTTCTGGTTCTAATTGTGCGAGTATCATTGCGATTACTGGAGGTTCTTCTTTATGAAGCAGTGCAATAAGTTGCTCATCGTTTAAGGTTGCTAAAAACTCAAATGGCTGTATTGGACCATTTTCGGTTTTTTCATCATTAATTTGTTCACTAAGAAACCCAAAGTAGAACTCTTCCATAACTTGTTTTTTAACAGAGAATGAAATAGCACCCATGGATTGTAAAGTTGATCTAATTTTACGTATTTCTGTTTTTGAAAGTCCTTTTATAAGAGACATTGCCAAGCTTTCTCCAACAACAGAAAATAGAACTGCAACTTTTTGGAGGCCTGAAAGCATATGATAATCTTTAATCATGATCTAATTTCCTTTCTATTTCTCTTCAGAAGGTTCTTCAGAAGGCTCTTCAGAAGGAGAAGCAGCGCTCGTTGCTTCTTCTGAAACTGGCTTTTCAGGAGCCGGCTGTTCTAACCATTCTTTAACAATAGTTGAAGTCCTTCCTGGTTGACCTACACTCATCGAGACCACAGATTTTCTAATATCGTCGATCTCGCTTTTTAAAACATTTGGATCTTCTTCAATCTTTATTGAATCTAAATCCTCTTCATTTTCAGGTTCTAATATAATGTTTTTTTGAGGTTGATCTAACGGTTCAGGAGCTACAACAGGAGCTACAACAGGAGCTACAATAGGAGCTGCTACAGGAGCATTTTCTTTTTTTGGTCTTAAAGGTTTTTTTCTTTTACGTCTTCTAGGTGGTGGTGGATACATAAAAGGTGGCACAGGAGAGGCTTGCTGTTTGTTTTTTCCTATTACAATGATTAATACAATTAACAGTAAACTAGCAAGGACTCCCAAGGCTATTAAAATAATTGTGCTGGAACTAAACCCTGAAGATTTATCAACTTCTAAAGAAACTTTAGCCGCCTCATCTAATGCTGCTATTTTTTCTGCAATTAGAGAGTCCCTAGATGCTTTTTCTTTTTCTCGCTTTTGTAATTCTAATTCTATTATTTGTTGTGCTTGTGTTTGAGCTTCTAATGAATCTTGTAACATCGCTTGCAGAAGCATTCTTCTTAGTCCTTGCAATTCATTATCTAACATGGCAAAACGTGAAGAGTCCAATTCACTTTCTTTGCCTTCCTTATTTACTTGATTGACCGTTAACATTTCTTTTAGGGCATTAATTTCAGATTCTAATTTTGAATTTCTAACCGAATCTCTTCTAGCCATTTCTCTTTTTTCATAGTTAGCGGCTTCTTCTAATCGCTTTTTATCTAACTCTTCTAACTGTCCTTCTAAAGCGGCCATGTCTTCTTCACGACGAGACGTTATTTCTTCTTTATATTTCTCTATATCTGAACGCCAGTCCGTTGATTCAACTACACGCTTTTTTTCTAATAAATCAATTTTTTCAGCAATATTTTTTAGCATAATTTGTTCTGCTGAACGTTGATCTCTTCGCTCCTTAAAACTTGCTGTCATAATTGTCAATTTATCTCCGCGATCACGATCAAATTTTGAGGAGGTCATAATAAGTTGACGTATATTTTCAATTAATTCTGGAGCAGCACCCTCTTGAAGAATAAGTGATAAATCCATTCGTTTTATCTCGGCTCTTGATGGTCTTTTTCTTGATAATATTTTATCAACAACCTCTTTATCTCCGCTATCGTCATTAAAATTTGATTGGTCAACGGACTTCATAGTTTTAGGTGAGATTGGAACTGATTCCGATAAGGGTTGTCTTTTTTTATTTGAACGGGGAATATCAATTTCAAATCCGGGTATAGGTAGGCCAATGGAATATTTTTCTTGTTCCAGAGAAGAGGTTTCTTCCATCATGTTTTCTTGAATTCTTACGAGTGCATTAGCTGTTTCTTCTGCTGGGTTTTCAATTTTTCTTTTATTCTTTTGTCTAGGGGCAAAAACAGTAATCTGCTCATTTACCTCATCTAAAATTTCTAATTCAACATCTACATTTATTACATATTTATGAGAATCAATTACCTTAGAGAGAGCATCTTTTATTCTATCTCTTATATTGTTTTCTACCATCAATTTTTGAGAAAGATAACCGCTCCCTTGGGCAAATAGGAGAGTCATTAAAACAAATCCTATTATGGGTATTATAGATAGTTTACCCTTTTTCATGTAAAACTCCTTGGTATGTGTTTTTTATACTCCGCATTATAAAATTATTCCAATATTTACTCATCTGTCAGCTTCTTGTGATGAGGGGGTGAAATAAAAGTAATTTGTATCCTCCTGTTTGAGGATTTTTGTTTTTTTGTTTTATTCAATGATAAAACTGTAACCAATGGATTCCCTTTACTATCCAATGCTGGTTCGCCGTCACCCCACGTTAAAGTTAAAGGGTTATACATCGGATTTATACTCTTAATACTGTCTATCCCCTTAGGATACCAATCACCATAGCCAGCAGCTAACATTCTTGGGGCTGGGACGCCTTTGTCTATCATATAACGAACAACAGATGCTCCCCTTGCCGCTGATAACTCCCAATTACTTTTATAAAACTTTAACCATTTTTTTGGCATTGCATCACTATCTGAATGACCTGCAACCTCAACTTGAAAAGGACTTGCTTTAATTCTTGGTATTATTTCAGTATCTAAAAGCTTTCCGAGTTCAGGTTTCATATCCGCTTTCCCAGAAGGAAATGCAAAATCACCTTTAATATTAACAATTAAACCTTTCGAACTTGTTTGAATATCAATAGGAGGATCACCAGAAGGACTTTCTTTTTTCATCTCTTCAATAGCTTCTTCCATCTCTTTTTTCATTGCAGCAAGGTTTTTAATAGGTTCAAACTCGCCTGATTCTTCAGCTTTTCCGCTTGCTTCAATTTCACTACCTAAAGATTTTCCCTCAGAGTTTGCCATCTCTTGGAGTTTTACAGGATCCATTGTAGAAATTGCAGCGAGAAGAACAAAAAATGCGAAAAGAAGGGTCATCATGTCGGCAAATGTTCCAAACCAACCTGGAAGTCCCTCTTCAACAGAATTTTCTCCTGATTCAAAGCCTTTATTATAGGCCTTTTTTTCACCTGGCGTCATTCCCATTTAGACTATTCCCGTTTCCACTCCGAAGGAGGGATAAATGAATTAAGTTTTTCACGAATAATAATTGGATGTTTTTTTTGGTGAATTAAACGAGCAGCCTCTACCAATAAGTTTGCAGACATCGAAGTTTGTGTTGTTTTATTACCCATTTTTTGGGCCATAGGCAAAAAGAAGAGGTTAGCAAAAACAGCACCATATAAAGTTGTTATAAGAGCTGCAGCCATACCGCCACCAAGATTATCTGCTCCTCCTTCACCACCGAATCCTGCTAACATAAGCACTAAACCAATAAGTGTTCCTACCATACCCCAAGCTGGGGCCAAATCACCCATTGATTTCAACATATCTGTTTGTGTTTTTTCTCGTTTTTCACGGTATTCAATTCTTGTTTCTAAAATATCTGAAACTTCCTCAAGAGAGTAGCCATCAACAACCATTTGTACACCGTCTTTAAAAAAATAAGTCTTAATTGTATCTACTGCTTTTTCTAAATCGGCAGGTCCTTTCCTTGCTGATTCTGCAACTTCGCATGCTTCATCTACTAATGGTCCCATTGAAGCATCAGCGGGTTTTAGTACAGCTCCAATAGCCTTACCTAATGCTGTTACATGATACATTGGAAACGCTACAAAGATAGATGCTATCATACCTCCAAACACAATTCCAAAACTCGGGGCTGATATAAAATCACCAAATCCCCCGGCTGAACCTTCAACAAACAATGCGTAGGCAATACTACCAATCATCGCAGTCATACCAAAAATTACACCAAGAATTAATGCTATATCCATATATTCACTCCTCGATCCCCATACTTGCAGATTTTAATTTATTTTCACTTAAAGCTTTTAATATATTTCTCACGTCTGAATACTCGGGGTCTAGCCTAAGAGCAAGGTTCCAGTTTATCGTTGCTCTCTGTACATCTCCCAACTTATAGTAAATCGAACCCCTCCTAGCATAAGCTAGCGCTAAATCAGGGTTTAATTCTAGTGCAAGATCAACTTCTTTCAATGCTTCACGATAATCGCCAGCATAAAAATATCTTAATGAACGGGATAAATGCCTCATCGCTTCATTCATGTTTTTTTCAGATACATTAGTTTCTAGTTTGAGCGCACTCAATGAATCTGCCAAAAATTGACTGTTTTGCTCCATCGCAGAAAGGCGTACGAGCAAGTTTCTCATTTCATTATTCATAAGCGCCATAGAATCTCTCATAGTTTCAACGGCAACATTAGCCATTACTATCGTTGAATCTCTATGCAAAGGCATAGAGCCCATTCCGGATTGCGTCTTATTAGAAGAACCGTATAAGTTAGTTGGACTTGAAGGACCTCCTTGTACTCGTCTTCTTGGGTCTCTAGGAACAGCCATATCTAAACCTAGTGTAAACCCTGGATGCCCTTGCCAGTATCTGTTTCCAAATTCTGGTAACTTTTCTATGTGGGTGAACCCTAAGTTCAAGCGATAATCCGAGGTAAGGGGGATGCGGAGTCCCACATTGACACCTGTTCCATCGAATTCACCCACAATATCCATTCCACCCCGATTTGAAAAGTACGGGGTCTTTAATAAAAAGCCTAAAAATACTCCAGAGTTAGTCTCATCGGTAGAATCAAGAGAACTAGAGTTATCTGAAAGATCGGTTTTAGCAGTATCTGCTACTAAAGGGGCAAGCCCTCCAGTTCCAAAACCCATGTAAGTATTCATTTTGTACTCGCCTAAATCTTTCTCACTAGCCAAAACAACAAAAAAAGATAGAAGCGAGGTGTTTAAGCTAAGCATTTCTTCAGAAGTTTGCTCACTTTCAAAAACGACATCTTGAAGGCCTACCGTTAAACTAATATCATTGTAGGTATACACTTTTTGTTGAAAATGAAATCCAAACTCAACAGGCGCGTTATACTGTGATTCTTCTAATTTTGCGAGAGAAGTTGTATCTCCTGCCATGCCCGCTGAAAAACCAAATCCAAATCCTCGGCTCAACTCCATATCAAAATAAACACCCTTAGCCGTATTAAATGGGTTAAAATTATGTACTTCGGTACCGAAACCGGTTCTAAATAAATATGGAGCTTTTTTATTGCTCGATGTTGGGATTTTCATCATTAATCCTGGTCGAGAATAAGCCACTCTTGTACCTCCAAAAGATAAAGATCCTACAAAAATAAAAAAAACAGTTAAAGATTTATAATTTAGCGGCATATTTATAATATTTTTTTATCAGCAGGGTCTCTACTGATACTCTTCCCAATCAATGACATAAGAATATCCTATGAAGGCACCAAAATTCTGTGGAACATACAAATCAAACCTACCTACTGCTCCGGGTAATAAGCTTGCATCAGATACGATACCTGTGTCAAAAGTATTGTAAGACCCTTTAACAAAAGTAGTTAAAGTTTTTGTTTCCCCGCTCCAGTTTTTTCTAAAAACAAAATCTACTTTCACAAAATCAGATCTGCGTCCACCGATATTTTTAATTTCACCTTCAAATATAATGTTACCTTGTCCATCTTTCTTTTCAGAGATATTACCAACCAGCACACAATTTGCTGAAAACTTAGCACTTGCATTTCTTGCTGAGTTATTTGAAGAAGTATACTTTGGCTGAGCAAGCTTAGGCATTGGTGGTGGGGTATAACTATCTCTAATTTGTTCAGGAACGTATTCTTGAGTATCCTCTGTAATCACATTATCTACAATCCTAACTACTTGAGCTCTATCAACAATTAAGTACCCTACTAATGTTTCAACTTTTAAAGATTTATCATCTTGGTATATGATTTTTCCAAAAACGGTACTTCCATTTTTAAGAATAATTTCTTTTGAATAAATAGTTAATGGGTTTATCCACATTTTACTTAATGCTTTCAGATCGTCCATTTCTTGGGATAGGTGTTTGAATTCTGCACTTAATTTTTTTATTTCAAAGTTTAATTCGTTAAGAATAAAGTCCTTACTTGGACTGCCCATCGCTTCCATTGTTTGAGGTACAGTAACAGATATACGACTCGGTTGTTTTGGTTTCGAACTACCGTTACTCTGGCTAGTCTTTTTCAATGATTCGGGTTTTTTAATTGATAATGTTAAATCCCCTAAATCTTTATCATCTGTTAAGTTCACAATAGTCTCAGAAACACCATGAACAGTATGAGAGGCCTGAAGAACATAGTCTCCATCTTCTAATTTTTTAAATTTAAATTTTCCATTTCCACCGGTATCTTGCTCATCAATAAGGTTTCCATCTGCAAGGAGTGTTAACGTAGCACCTTTAACTTTTTTACCGTCTGAGTTTAATACTCGACCATTAATTGTACTTTTTGCATGAGCAAAGGTTCCTATTAACATAAGGGTAACCGTAGCGAAAACAAATCGCGTTTGTGGGCTTTGTAGTAGTGTCATGTTTTACCTCGGATTATGAACACTTGTAGCAACTAAATGCGCTAAAGCTTTTGGATTTTAATGCAAAATCCGGAATGTGTCAAGAATTTATAAAAAACATTAATCTTACTTAAAATAAGAGAATTACCTCCAAAAATCATTTAGTTTTTTCTCTCTTTTTTTTTCTTTTTCATATGCACTTTTAGTTTTTTCTCTTAAATCAATATCTAGGTCTAGGGATAGCGCAATTTGAAAAGCTTCTATTATTAAATCAAAATCCTTATCTCCTATTTTTCGATAAGCTAAACCAATGTAATAATATGGAATGCCACTGCTTGGGTTTAGCTGAGACGCTTTATTAAAGGTTTGTATTGCGCTCCAAGCATCATTTTTTTTACCCGTTTCAAGTAGGAGGTTTCCTTGGGCCATTAACATATAAAAATTTGCGACTGTATCTTTTTCAATAAATTTTATACTCTTTGAAAAATGATAAATTGAGCTATCGTAATTCATTAATTTATAGTTTTTTAAACCAATATTGTTATGTGCTCTGGTTAACGCGTTTATCAAAATAAAATTTTCACCAACCTGAAGGAGCGAATCTTCCATTGCTAGTAATTCATCGGGGCTTTCCTTCGCTATTTTTAAATATCTTGAACTCGAGCAGTTAAATAAAAAACCTAAAATTAGAATAGGTAAAACAGCTTTTATTGATTTATTTCCCTTCAAAATAAAATAAATGTTGATTGTTCTTAAATGACGAATAAAGACTTTCCATCGACTCTATAACATAGTATCTGTCTTGTATATTGCTATAATCAAAACAAGTTATAACAATTTCTTCTATATCATATTTAAGAAACTTTGACCGTTTTGATTCTCCCTTAGAACATTCAATAATATTTTTGACCTCATCAAAAGAAGATATTATTCCAGCCCCATAAAACTCATATTCAATATCATTTTTCTCACGTCGAAAAATATCAGTTTTTCCTTTATTTTTTATAAGACCATATTCATAGGTCCACCAAGCAAAATTTTGCAGTCGTTTAAGATTGTGATCAACGAGGACTTTCCCAAGCCCTCGTTGATCTTTAATTATTTCATCTCCTAATGCACCTATTTCTTGCATAAAGGAGGCATACTTATTATTCATAAAAAAAGGTATATGCCCTTGTATATCATGAAAAATATCCGGCTCAGGAGTATAACCTCTATTGTTTTGAATCTCCACCCCAAGGTACTTTTGATCAAACCTCGGGGACTTTCTAATTATATCTGTAACTGGAAATTGACGGTTTTTATTTATTTCAAAAAACAGGTTTTCATTTAGAAATCCAGCAACAGGTAAAAGAGTCCAGCCGGTTGCATTTTCTATTAATGGAGAAATTAATTTAAAATCAGGAAACATATTGTCTGGTATAGGAAGGGTTCGCAAGCCTAGCAAATATTCTTTTGAGGCATACTGGTCTAAGTAAAATTCTAGTTTGTGATAAAGTTCAGACCAGATTCTATTTTCTAAATTAGTAACTCTATCAAAATTTTGAGATTTAATATAACCATCATCAATCCCGTATATTTTTATTCCTTTGACGCTATTCGGAATTTTGTTTTTGAAAAGATGATTATATTTATTTTTTCCAAATCCCATTTTCTAAAACCTCTCTAGATTTTTTTTCACAAGTTTTTACCACAACCAAATATAAGTTATAGCCGTATTCTTTCTACCAAAATCTGGATCACTTTTAATATTGCAATCTACTCGCATATCGGTCGCATCTTTATTAAACATGCTATAGTCTTCACCATAAATAATGGCCTGAAACCGCCCCTCCTGCTCTTTACACCAAGACCTAATGGTCTCTTTGAGCTTACCAGACCCATGCCCTGTTATAACCTTAATTGCTCGAATATTCCCTTCAAATGATAATTGGCTTATTTTTGTTTCTAAGTCTACTTGGGCTTCTTCAAGTCTCATGTTTGAATGACCAATATCTAATATTTTTAGTTTATTATTTATCATAATATCAAAGATACTTTTTAATCTCTATTACAAGCTAATGCTTTTTTAAAAAAGGATATACATGAGAAAAATTAAATTAGGAAGAACAAACTGCACCGTTTCCTCTGTAAGCTTAGGAACATGGGCTTTCGGTGGCCAAAATATGAATGGAAAAATTTCTGTTGGTTGGGGTGGCCAAAATAAAAATGATTCACATGAATCATTAAAGCGAGCTTGGGAGTTAGGGATTAATCACTGGGACACTGCAGATGTTTATGGAGATGGTAAATCTGAATCTATAATTGGTGAAATGTGGAAAAGTATACCAAGAAATGACATTTTTATTGCAACTAAACTTGGTTGGGATAAAGGCCCTTATTCAAATTGGTATAATCCAAAGCATATGAGAGAGAATTTTGAAAGGTCCCTTAAAAACCTTAAGGTAGACTGTGTAGACCTTTTGTATTTACACCATTGTAATTTTGGGAAAAATGATTTTCTTCTAGATGATGCTATAGCAACAATCAAAAAGTTTCAGACAGAAGGTAAAACAAGGTTTATTGGCTTATCTGATTGGTCCTCAAAAAGGATCCTAAAATATATAAAAGAATGTGATCCCGATGTTGTACAAACATATCATAATGTTATGGATAATAATTATTTCACTTCCGGTTTAAAAAACTATGTTGATAAAAACAACTTAGGTGTCTGCTTTTTTTCACCCATTAAACATGGTTTATTGACCGGAAAATATCGAGAACCAGCCACCTTTGATAATGGTGACCATCGTTCTATGATAAAAGAGTTTCAAAATTTAGAGATTCTAAAAAAAATGAGGGAGAATAAATCTTTACTCGAAAAAAGGTTTAATAAAAAAAGAAACCCCGTTATGCACGGACTAGTCAATTCCTTATTTTCTGATTCAAAGACAGGTTGCGTTTTATTAGGCCAACGAGACAAAAAACAGGTAGAAGTAGCCGCCTCACTTGGAGAAACCCTATCTAGAGAAGACTCTGCCTGGGTTAAAGAACTATATAGCTTCTAATTTTTTAATTGCAAAACCTTAAGATAACGTACAGTTTAGAAAAGCATGGCTTTTGTTTTCTCCCAAAAGTTTTTACTGATAAAGACTCAGCCTTATGCTTGGAATCTTTATGGGAAATTATAAAAGGAAAATACCAAACAGGTCAAAAGCCAGAAAATAGATTTTGGGAAATTGGAGATGATCCAAATTCAATAATTAAAATTGATAAACCTCATTTATGCAATCAAACTGTTTGGAACTTCATAACAAATAAAACTTTTGGTCAATTTTTAGGTAAGACAACTCAGTCAAAACAGGTACAAGTTTGGCATACCCAACTAGTTTGGAAACCAAGAAGCAAAGGATTTAGTGGAAATGCCGGTTGGCATAGAGATGCCCAGTATTGGCCATTTTGGTCTGAAAAAGGACTTTATACAGCGTGGATAGCTTTATCTAATGTGACGAATAACTCAGGGCCTGTTAGATATGTTTCTAAATCACATGTCTGGGAATTAGTGAATGGAATGGATTTTTTTACTAGAGATTTAATATCTCAAGAAGAAACATTATTAAAAACACATAAGAAATACAATGTTGTCGAAGCAATTTTAGAGAGAGGACAAGTAGGGGTCCATTCTTCATTAACATATCATTCATCAAAAGCGAATAAAGACAATGAACCACGAGTTGGACTAGTAGTCCATTTTAGTACTGAAAAGGCAGAAAGAGTGAAAATAAAAGGTGAAAATAAAAATTATTTAGATTCTCTCCAAGACCCTTGGGTTTCCCCCATAATTTATGAGCAAGAATAGTGGATAGTTTTTATTCAAATTTTAAAGATTTCGGCTTTGTTTTAAAAAAAAAACTTTTTAAGAATATCGAATTACAAACACTTGAAAATGAATTTGATAAAATTGTTATACAATTAAAAAATAGTGGTGAAGATATTAATGCAAGATGGGGTAGCCCCTTAACAAGTCATTTAGAAGATAACCAATCTACTATATTACATACGCACAATGTTCAAAACTATTCTTCAAAAATGTTAAAAATGATAGAAAATAAAAGATTATTAGATAGAATTGAATCTCTTATCGGACCTAATATTTTATTACATCATTCTAAATTATTTTACAAACCTCCAAGAAATGGTGCAGCATTCCCACTTCATCAGGATTGGTCGTATTTCCCAACGGAAAAACACACAATGATTGCTGCTGTGATTCACTTAACTGATACGACGGAAACTATGGGCTGCATTCGATTAATTCCTAAATCACATAAATTAGGATTGATCAAGAAGTCTGATGGTCACCAGTATACAAAAAAAATTCACAGCAAGTATAAATTAGAAAAGGCTACGCCAATAACAACAAATGCCGGAGATGTTCTTTTCTTTCACCCTTTCACCCTTCATGGTTCTATGCCAAATATATCAAATAAACCAAGAAAAACTATTTTAATCCAAGTATACTCAGGTAATGATAGAGTAAAGAAAGGTAATAACCACATAAATGTTCAACTCGTATTAAGAGGATGGAATTCCTTCGCCACTAGGAAAACATCAAATATATAATAAAAATAAAATTATTTCTCCATCAAAATTTCCATTTTGGGATATGGGATAGAAATCTTTTCTTTAGCAAACTCTTTATAAATATTTGTATTTATAATATCAATAGTACGCCCTCGCATTTCGGGCTTTTGAATCCAGAATAACAATTGAAGCTTTAATCCATAATCAGAAAATTCTCTGAAGCGAACCCTTGGATCAGGATCATTAAGGACATTTTTGTTTTTTAGAGCCAGGTTTATTAAAACTTTTTTTACGTGATCAATATCTGAACCATATGAAATATGTATTGTAATCCGAACCCGCTCACTTTCACCTGGGCCCCCACTTTCATTAACAATTTTTGAAGAGGCTATCACTGAGTTAGGTATTGTAATCTCAATATCATCCCTGGTCATAAAACGAGTTGATCTCAACCCCATTTGATTTACATATCCACGTTCCCCACTATCTAAAAGAATATAATCTCCTACTTTAAAAGGTGAGTCAGCCATCAAAAAAATTCCTGCAAAAAAATTTGAGATAGTGTCCTTAGCTGCTAAACCCAAAACGACACCCAATACTCCGGCTGAGGCTAAAATGCCATTGATATTAATATCCCAACTTAAAAAAATAAAGTATATACCAAATACACCAATACCGATTTTTCCTAAATTATTAAATAATGGAAGCGTATTTTTCTGTAAAAAACTACTGGCTGTTTGCCGGGAAAACCATTCCATTGACAAAATTAAAATTTTTGTGCTAACAAACAACCAGATAAGAACCGTAATTGTTTTAAAAAGACCTACTAGTGCAAAATTAACTTCACTTGAAAGTTTTGCAACTTTAACAGAAATGCTAAATCCAAAAAATAAAATGGAATAGAAGACCGGTTTATGTAATAACTGTAAAATTTGATCATCTAAAGTTGTCTTCGTTTTATTAACAATTCTTTTAAAAATTAAAGTGAATATGATATCAACTAATTTTGCAATAATTATAGAAAGAATTAATATCAAAATACTTTTTAATATTGAACTAGAGCTAAGAATCTGATAATATATTTCTACTTGTTCCATAAATTAAATTTCCTTGCGTATGTATGCATAGATTCGTTCTTTTTTTATTTCAAAAAAATACAATTTTTATTTAATAAATAAACATATTATATATTTAAAGTAAGATATTAATTTAAATATATAACCTTAACATGAAATTTATAAAAATTAATTTATTACTTTTTTTTCTAACTCTTTTCAATAGCTGTACAAATAAGGTATCCAAAATGAATGCGCTAGAAACTATTAATATTATTCCTCAACCAACTTTAATTAAACAAAAACCCGGGTTTCTTGATCTACGTTTAATTAAAACTATTTTACTAAATAACAATACAGATGAAGAACTGAAATGTGCGGAATTATTTCAAAGATACTTATCACCAATTAATACTCTTGTGACGGTAACGGATAATGCTATTTATAATTCAATTATAATTAACTATAATAAAGAGCTCTCAATCCCAAAAGAAGGATATCAGCTACAAATTAATAAAAATAATACTATAATTCTTGAAGCATCATCAAAAACTGGTTTATTTTATGGGTTCCAAAGTTTTAGGCAAATATGTCCTGAGGAGCTCGAAAATAAGAACACTCCTGAAAATATTTTTCTACCTCTTTGTGAAATTAAAGATTCTCCTAAATTTAAATATCGAGGTATGCATTTAGATGTCTCTAGGCACTTTTTTGATATAGGTTTTATAAAAGAATACATAGATATGATATCTATGCATAAAATGAATGTTTTTCATTGGCATTTAACCGATGATAATGGATGGCGTATTGAAATAAAAAAATATCCTGAGTTAACTCAAAAGTCAGCATGGAGGGTAGATCGAACGAATCAAGCATGGAAAGAGCAATCGCCTATAAAAGATGGAGAAAAAGCAACCTATGGTGGCTTTTATACACAAAAAGAAATTAAAGAAATTGTAAGCTATGCTTCTGCGAGGAACGTTATGGTAATCCCTGAAATCGAAATGCCTGGGCATACATCTGAGGTTTTTGCAGCATACCCTGAGTTATCTTGTAAGGGAGATACTCTTCCAGTACAACCAGGGACATACTGGCCAACCGTTGATATCTTTTGCGCGGGAAATAACAGGGTTTTTGATTTTATTGAAAATGTTTTAAGTGAAGTAGTTGAATTATTCCCCTCTCCATACATTCACATTGGTGGCGATGAAGCAGAGAAAACCTATTGGGAATCCTGCCCAAAATGTCAAAAGAGAATTAAAGAAGAAAATTTAAAGGATGAGCATGAATTACAGAGCTGGTTTATAAAAAAAGTTGAAAAATTTATTTTATCAAAGGATAAAAAGTTGATCGGATGGGATGAAATTTTAGAAGGAGGGCTCGCAAAAAGTGCAACCGTTATGAGTTGGAGAGGCTTAGATGGCGGGATTCAAGCTGCAAATGCAGGTCATGATGTAATAATGTGCCCCACTTCACATTGTTACTTTGACTTCTACCAAGCAAGTCCTAATAATTCTCCTGTTGCTTTTGGGGGTTTAGTTACTCTAGAAAAGGTTTATTCATTTAATCCAATTCCTCCGGAGTTAAAAACCGAAAATAAAAAATATATTATTGGTGCCCAGGGAAACTTATGGACCGAGTATGTTCAAACTCCTGAAAGAGCTCAATATAGAGTTTTACCGAGAATGACAGCCCTTTCAGAAGTTCTTTGGTCTGGTCCAGGTCAAAATTCTTATGAAGATTTTTACTTACGTTTAAAACATTTAAAAAAACGATTTGATACTTTAAAATGGGTTTCTGCTCCCGGAAGTTTTACAGTTAAAATAAATGGAGAATTAAATTTAAAAAATAAAAGTATAGAAGTTTTACTAAGCTCAGAAAAGCCTGATGAAAAAATTTATTTTACAACAGATGGAACAAAACCAGATAAAACGTCTCGCCTATATGCCAAGCCCTTTTTTATAAATAAACCTACAAAAATAATTGCTGCAATGTTGATAGAAAATTCTTTTGTTAAGGAATATTCTGAACAAATATTTATTTTTCATAAAGCTATGGGGAAAAAAATTACCTATAATACAATGTATAACAATCGTTATCAAGGTAATGGGGAGTCAACACTTATTGATGGCTACAAGGGATCTAACAACTTTAGCGATGGCTATTGGCAAGGATGGAAAAGTGAAGACCTAGATGTACTTATTGATTTAGAAAAAGACACTAAAATTAATTTTATATCCTGTGGATTTCTAGAAGCACATCATTCTTTGATCTTCTTACCAAATATGGTTGAAATTTCTTTTTCAAATGATGGAGTCATTTTTTCCGATATTTTAAAAAAACACATAAAAGATGGAATAAAAAATGGTGAAACAAATAGAGTAGAATCGGTGTTTGAAAATATTGAGTTAAGTGCTCGGTTTATTAAAATTAAAGCCTTAAGTAAAAAAGTTTGTCCTAGTTGGCATGCGGGTAGTGGTGGCCATGTCTGGTTGTTTGCCGATGAAATTATTATTGAATAGCTTTATTTTTTAGATTACCCTTATAGTTAAAGAACTAATCAGTTATTAGATTAAATCAAAACAAACGAGTTTATATGAAACGCTTATTAGTATTTTCCTTTTTATTTTTCTCCTCTTGTTCCGATGAACCCGTTGATATGGAAATGGTTCTATATGAAAGAAGTGGACAACATCTTACGGGTGATAATTTTAGTCCCTATTTTTTCTTTAATCAAAAAGTTTATAATGGACCTGCTTTTAACAAATATCGTTCTGGAGAAAAAAAAGAACAAGGTATGTTAAAAAATGGTTTTAAAACGGGAACATGGTCTAGTTGGAATAAGGATGGAAAGAAAAGGTTTACGGGTGATTATCTAGAAGGTAAAGCGAGTGGTGGTTGGATTGGGTATTATCCAAATGGTAAAAAAAAATATGAGGGAAAGTATAAATCTGGCTTACAAACGGGAAAGTGGATTTATTATAGTGAAAAGGGTCTAAAAGAACTTGAAGAGTCTTATTTTATCTGCACTGATAAATGCCAAGATAACCACCCTCCAGATAGAAGGGGAACTCCATACATATGTAAAAACTTGGGAAAGATAATTAAATCTAAAGAACCAACTATTTAACTTCTGAGACCGATAAAAAATTTGTTGTACCAGCAATTCCTACTGGAACACCTCCAGTTATAACAAACTTATCACCTTGTTCTAATATTTTTTTTTCTTTAAGAACAATGTTTGCAATGTCTGGTATTTCATTTGAAGAATTATATTTATCTACTAAAATTGGATTGACACCCCACACAATTGAAAGTTGTCTGCAAATTTCTATTATTGGTGTCATTGCAATAATTTTAGCATTTGGCCTATATCTAGAGGCCATTCTTGCCGTGCTTCCACTATGAGTCATTGTTACTAATATTTTTATATCCTGATCTTCTACGACTGAGCATGCCGCATGACTAATTGCCTGAGCTGTATTAATTTTCTCATGGTCTGGCTCAATATAAAATTCTTGATAATCTATAGCTGATTCTGTTTCATTAATAACACTATTTAAAACTTGTATAACCTTCTCTGGATGTTTGCCTGCGGCCGTTTCTCCAGTAACCATTAATGCATCCGCTCCATCTAGAATTGCATTTGCAATATCACTTACCTCAGCTCGTGTTGGAACAGGCCTTTCAATCATAGAGTCTAATATCTGGGTAGCAATAATAACCGGCTTGCTCGCTTGACTTGCTTTCGTTATTACTTCTTTTTGTATCAAGGGTACACGTTCTAAGGGAAGCTCAACTCCAAGATCTCCTCGAGCGACCATAACAGCATCGAAAGCATTAATAATAGAATCTAAATTGTTTACTGCTTCCCATTTTTCAATCTTGGCCATTATTGGCGTTTTAAAACCATGTTTTTCAACTTTTAATCGCACTAAATCATAGTCTGAGGCAGATCTTACAAAAGAAAGAGCAATCCAATCAGCTCCCTTATCTAAAGAAAGCTTTAGATCTTCTTCATCCTGTTTTGTAAGGGAGGGAACATCTAAATCTATTCCTGGAAAGTTTACACCTTTTCTATTTTCAACAACACCTGGAACTATTGTTTCACAAATTAAAGTTCTATCAGAAATATGTTCTTTAACCATTAAGCTAACTAAGCCATCATTAATTAATATTTTTGCTCCAGCATTAACAGATTGAAACCTTACAATACTTGATACAGGTATAATATTTGGTCCTGTTTCTTCATTACTAATTTTTATTGAATCACCAGTCTTCAGATTTATTGGTTCCTCTAAACCGCTTACCCTTATTTTAGGTCCAGATAGATCAGCTAAAATAGCAGGGCGATTCCCCTGAGGTAATGAAATACTTTTAATTAAGTCAAAAAATGCAGCTTTTTCTTCCATTGACCCATGGGAAAGGTTAACTCTAAAGCAATTTACTCCAGCGTCTACCAAAGATTGTAAAGTTTCTTTGTTTGAGCAACTTGGTCCGACAGTTGCAATTATTTTTGTTCTATATGTTTTCATAATCTTAATTTACTTGATTCCTGTTCTTAATCACATTAATTCATGGCTCTTAAAAAAAACTACCCTAGTTAAGAACTTGAGATGCAACAAGTCTAAATTGACTTACTTCAACCTCAAACTCTTCTTTTTTTTCATCTATCATTCTAAAAGAGCCCCCCATAAATCCTAGAGGTGTTTTCAAGGGACAAAAACTAGAATACTCAAAAAAATTTCCAGGGGTAATTATAGGAGTTTTACCAATTACTCCCGGTCCATGAATATCTTCAATATTTCCTAAAGCGTCTTTTATCTGCCAATATCGACTAATCAGCTTAACAGTCCGAATTGACTTATTTCTAATTATAACATGATATGAAAATAAATAGTATGACTGAACTGGGTCTGATTGGTCTTGGATATATTGTGGCTTTACTTCAACTATTATTTGATTTTTCATATTTTAAAATTAATCAGTTTAACTTTGCCGTTCAAATTATACTCTTTAATTTTAATTGACTATGAACGAAAATAAAAAATCACTTTATGCAATTGTACTTTTTTTATTTATCGGTTTTGCTTTAATACAAAGCAAGCGCTCCAGTACGCCCTCAGATATTACGAAAAACGAACTAATGAATCATATTCGGTATCTTTCACATGAAAAACGAGAAGGTAGATATCCTGGGTCTCGAGGATCAAAAGATGCAATATCATACATTGTTAAAAAGTTTAAATCTTATGGTGTACAGCCTGGTGCAAATAATTCATTCATTCAGTCTTTTAATATTAAAACAGGTATCCAACTTGGAGACTCAAACTTTATTAAAATTAATAACAACCTATTAAATGTTAATAAAGAGTTCATACCTCTCTCCTTTTCCGGGCAAGGAAAAGCCTCAGGAATGGCTGTTTTTGTGGGATATGGTTTTAAAATTAATAATAATGATATAATTTGGGATGACTACAAGCAGATTGATGTAAATGGAAAATGGGCTATTATTATGCGACATAGTCCAGATCGGGAGAATAAAACTTCTCTTTATTCAGAACATTCCTCGCTTCATAAAAAAATGATTGTAGCAAGAGATGAAGGCGCTATTGGAGTCTTATATGTTTCTCAAACTGAAGATAAGGATCTATTTCCATTACAATATTTACCAAATTATAAAAATGCTGAAATCCCGGTAATTCATTTATCAAATGAGGTTTCAGATAATTTGTTTAAAAAACTTGGTTGGACCAGAAAAAAGATTCAACAAAAAATGAATTCAACATTGTCTCCAATAAATTTTGACCTAGGAAACACCATTATTGAAGCAAAGGTAAACCTTGCTTTAATAACATCTCGTGCTGCAAATATAGTTGGACTAATAAAAAGTGGAAATCGTGAATTTAGAGATGAATATGTTGTAATTGGGGCACATTTCGACCATATTGGATATGGTGGTCATTCTTCAAGTTCAAGAACAAAAAAAACAAATATAATTCATCAAGGCGCAGATGATAATGCCTCTGGAACCTCAGGTTTACTTGAGTTAGCTCAAAAATTATCTTCCCAGAAAGGTAGATTAAAAAGAAGTATTCTTTTAATTGGTTTTGATGCAGAAGAAAAAGGTCTTTTAGGCTCTAACTATTTTACTGAAAACCCCACTATTCCAATCGATAAAATAGCAACAATGATCAATATGGACATGATTGGTAGAATGAAAGATTCTACTTTTACAGTTGGAGGTGTTGGTACCTCACCGATATTTATTGATTTATTAGATAGTCTTTCTAGGCAAAAACCTTACAAAATAATTAAGACTTTACCTGGTTTTGGACCAAGTGACCACGCTGCTTTTTATTCAAAAAATATACCTGTCTTATTTTTCTTTTCGGGTTTTCATGATGAATATCATACGCCAGAAGATACTTGGAAACTTATAAACCTTAATGGCCAAAAAGATATTGTCGACTTTATTTATGATACGGTTTTTTTCTTAGCTAGGACATCAAAAAGACCTGTTTTTACGAAGTCTGGACCGATTAATGGACCAATGAAAGTTCCAAATCTATTAAAAATTACTTTTGGTATTGTTCCAAGTTATAATAGCTCTGAAATTGGGTTAGAAATTGACCAGATTTCTAATTCTGAAGGTTCAGCAGCAAAAGCAGGACTTCTTAAAGGTGATATTATTAAATCGATAAATAAGAAAATAGTTAAAGATATTTATGAATACATGGAAAGGCTTAACGACTTAAAACCTGGGATGATTATACCTGTAGAAGTTGAGAGAGAAAAAAATATATTAACTTTTGATCTACAGATTGAATAATGTACTAAGCAGAGTTTCTAGCTGCATTAATATTTCCGAAAAGAGACCTGATAATTAACTTATCATATACTTTATCCTCCTTAGTTCTTTTTTGATTTCTTTTTTTATATAAAGCGTACTGTTGAATTAAGATTAAGGGTGAAACAACTTGCTCTCTTAGTGCGATTGAAGCTTTAATTTGTGGTTTTTTCTCAAGCAACGTCTTTTGCCCTGAAACTTTTAATACCATTTTTTTAGTTAGTTCAAATTCTTCTTTAACATCAAACCAAATAGCTTTATGTTTTTTATCTCTTTGTATAAATAAGCTCTTATTAAAATCTGTTTTTGACATGCTTTGCATTGAATTTTCAATAATTGCTTGAAAAAAATCAAATTCAAGATACATTTTTTTTAATAAACTTTCATCTCCGTTATTAATGATTGTACTTATTGCGGATCCCAAACCATAATATCCTGGAACATTTTGTCTAATTTGAGACCATGCTCCAACATATGGGATAGCTCTCAAATCAGAAATTAAATTTGAACCAGAATCTCTTCTGTCTGGCCTTGATGAGATATTCGCTTTTTGATAAAAGTTAAGGGGTGTAACATTTTCCATATAATCCATAAAATCATTTCTATTTATTAGTTTTAAATATTTTTTATGTGAAAGATGGCTTAGTTTATTCATCAAGGAGTCGAACTTTTTATTCTGCGGTTTATTCGTTTTTGTTAAAACATGCAACCCTGAAGAGATCAATTGTTCAAGGTTAAACTTTGCAGAAACGGTATTACCAAACTTACTTGAGACGGTTTGCCCTTGAATTGTTAGTTGTATCTGAGAACCCATTGTATCTTTATTTAAAGAGGTATAATAGTCATGAGTTTCTCCTCCACCTCTTGCTGGTGGGCCTCCCCTCCCATCAAAAAATATAATATCAATACCATATTTTTCTCCAACTTTTAAAATTGATTTACGTGCTTGAAGTATTTTCCAATTAGCTGTTATGTATCCACCATCTTTTGTACCATCTGAAAAGCCTAACATAACTGTTTGTGTTTTTTTTCTATTATAAAGGTGTTTTAAATAGGTCTTGTTTTTAAATAATTCATCAAGAATTATGTCCGCCTCTTCTAAGTCTTTAACAGATTCAAAAAGGGGAACAAAGTCAATTGTGATTTCTTTTTTGAAAGCTGTGCCTTTTGCTAGAAAAAAAACAGTTGCAATATCTTTTGCCGAGCAGCAATTAGAAATAATATATCTGTTGCAAATTAACTCACCAAATTCACTCTGTAAATCTGATATCATTTTAAATGAAGTCAGAGTATCGTTAATTGTTTTATCTTTTACATCTAACGTTGTAATTGAACCTGAAGATAATAATTCATCTGTCGACATTAAATATGCTTTTTGACTTTTATGTTCAACAAAATTTAAAGACCTAATTATTTCTCTTCTGTTTTGTCTAATATCTATCGAAGCAAAAAAATAACCAAATAGCCGAATGGAATTGAGTAACTCTGCTGTTTTATTTGTAAAAAGACCTTCATATTCATTAAATAATTTTTCCTGAATAGTTGAAAGATTTCTCGTAAACGTTTCTATTTTATATTCTTTTAAATTATTCAAATGATCGTCTAGGCTTACTTCAATTAATTCTAACTTTTCATAAAGCCCTGAAAAAGTAATTTTTTTTCTTAAATCCCTAATTTTACCAATATACAGTTTAATTATAGAGCTTCGTAATAGGCCTGCAACTTTTATTGTTACCTCGTTGGTAACATAGGGGTTTCCATCTCTATCACCACCCGGCCAGAAACCTATATTTATGAACCTTGAATCATTTGATTCTGAATCTATATATTTTTTAAGATTCTGTAATAATTCAGGTGAAACCTTAAAGAAAACGTTCTCTAAATACCAGACTAACTTAGACGCTTCTTCAAAAGGAGATGGTTTTTCTTTTTTAAAAAAAGGGGTCCAACCAAGCTGAATTAAGATATCTCGTATTGAAGAAGGGTCATTAGAAATAATATTATTTTTAAGTTCATCAATAATACCAAGTACCCGACTAGGATAAAATTGAGTTGGGTGTGCAGTTAAAACAATTCTTGAGGAAAATTTATTAATTTTTTTTTCTATTTGTTTTAGCTTTTGTTTTGGGTCGGCTAGCTTATTAAAAACGGAATCAATTGACCCGTCCCCTTTCACATTATTAATTTTTGAAAAAAAAGCATCTTCAATCGCATCAATTAAAACAACCTGCCTTTCTGTATACTGAATTACTTTAAATAAGAAGTTGTGTTTCTCTCTTTCACTTTTAATATTTGTATGCGTACTAAAGAATTCATTAATTATTGCTTCCGGATCTTTTCCTGTAGAAAGTTTTTCAGTAAAAAATTCATTTAATATCGGTATTAAATTTCCAATGCTTTTTAAACCACCAAATGGCAAAGTAATAAAGAATGAATTATAAAGTTCATAGTTTAAAACAACATTTTTATAATATTCATTCTTGACAATTAAATTGTTTTTATTATTATTTTTCAACTGGAACTCTTTTTCTTATTTCTTCAGTTAACTCTAAGACGGCCATTACATAATTATCTGAATGGTTATATGCATATACTGATTTCCAAATATCTCCATCCTTATTATAATCCCTGCTATTTGGCTTATATCCATTCATGCGTAAATAATTAGCAATACTACCTAAAACATCTGGCCAACTATATGGCTCTCGAACACCATTCTTATTAAAATCTATGGAATACCGTGTAAAGCTCGATGGTATAAATTGACCAAATCCAAACGCTCCAGCATACGAGCCTCCTATTTCTTGTGGATCTAATTGATCATTAAAACAATATTTCAAAAATTCCGCTAACTCTTTCGTTGCCCATTTTGACCTTCGTGGCATTTCATGGATTTGAGTATATAATGAATTAAAAACTGAGAACTGTGAGTGGTGAGAACCATAATTGCTTTCAATTCCCGCTATTGTTACAACTATAAATGGATCCATTTTATATTCAGTCGCAACTTCAATAATTAATTTTTTATTTTCTTTATAAAATTTTGCTCCTGCAGAAATTCTAGACTCTTTTACAAAGATTTTTCGATATTCGACCCATTCTTTCTTTTCATATGGTCGTGCAAATCGATCTACAATTTCTTTATGAATTTTTAATTCAGAATGAGTAAATGCTTCACGAACATATGCTTCCGGTATTGAACCACTAAGTTTTTCTAAAACAAGAACATAAGCTTGATCCTCATCTACAGACTTAGCAAAGCAAATATTTAAAAAAAATATTATTAGATAAAAATAATTCATTAATCTCCTCATTCCGTTATATACAATTTTGTATAACTTTTTTTAATTGATTTTTATTGGATACCTTGAATAAAGATCAAAATTTCTTCATTTTTGCCCATAGAAATTTGAAGAAAATTTTATACGTTTACCATCAAGAAAAAAGACCGGCTCTTGCTTTTATTCAGAAATAAAACCATCTATTTGCTTACAAATAATTAATGCTATGTCATCGTTTACATTTATCTCTCATACCATACTTAGCATAGTATATATCCCTGTCTTCCCATTTTTCCATCGCTGAATAGCGCTATATTTAGAAGATGTAATAGATTGAGATTTTTTTAATGTCTGTTGTATCTTTTTTGCTGCTTTTAAATCGTCCGGATGAATTAAGTCGTCTCTATCGTACTTTTTTCCTATTAATTGATTAGGATCATAACCCATTATTTGGGCCCAATCTCCATTTGTCTCTGTATTGATGCCATCAGAAACCCTTCCAGATAAAAACAAAGAATCTGCAATTATTTTATCAAAAACACCTCCATCACGAGTAAAAGAGTTCTTAATCTGTGATTGTTGGCTTTTTACTTTTTCTTTTAGCTTAAAATTTTCTTTCATTAAATAATTAACGACCGTTTGCAATTCGTTATCGGCTTCAGATGTTGCTTGATGTTTTAAATATTTAGAATCAAAAGGTTTTTCCATTTTTTCCAGTCTAGAGAGTTTAAGTAAATGTTTTGGTGGTATCTGATCCTTTGCGATCCAAATACTAAGCGCCTGCGGAGTAACGCCAAAATATTTTGCAACATCACCCTTTCTTCTTAAGCCTCGATCCAACATTAAATTATTAATTATTTCTTTAGCACTTATTAACATTATTATATTCTACTTGTTTTTTAATTTTTGCTTAATTAAAGTTAAGCGCAGCTTAATATTAGAACGATGTAAAGAGAATGTTATATTAAGCGTAATAATTATAAACTTTGTCCTTTATTTGCAAAAAAAAGGACTTGTAAATAAATAAGGAGGTTTGTTATGAACCAAATGAAAGAAAAACTTTTAATATTTTCCTTTTCTTTAATATTCGCACAAAATGGTTTAATTCTTCCAGGGCAAAGAAATGCCGTTCAGTCAATCTCTGCTTCTATGGGCTTTTCTAGCCAAGACCTGAGTGAATATATTCTGCAAGAGTATGGAATGTCTCTTAAGGATTTAAGCCGAGAACAAGGTGCTGACATAATAAGGGCCTTTCAAACAGGAAGCATCGTAAAACCTCAAAAAATTATTATAGCAAAAACGCCTAAAGAAGCGTTAAAAATAGCCCAAATACTTGAATCTGGTATGCAAAAAAGATTCCATTTTTTTGATGGGACAATAAGAGAAGGTGAAATCTTATCTATTGAAAATGAAATAATTAGGTTAAAAACAAGTAGTGGTATTTTTAATATCCCTTCTGATCAATTTCTTGAAGAATCAGCACAAGTAACAAATAAAAATGGCGAGCTCTTCAAGGGAGCCGTTCTAGGAGAAACTGTCGAAGAGTTTATTATCCGAACGGCATACGGCGATGCTGTTGTACAAAAACGAGATATCCAAAAAATGAAAAGATATCACGGCGGTATTTTAGACAGGCAATCCGAAGAAAGAACAAAGTTTTACCAGGGAGAGGCTAAGCTTATTAATGTCTTTTTAGATCCTACCGCTTTTCCATTAGCCGGGAACACATTTTACCTAAGTGGCTTATCTATTGGTTACGGACTAACAGACCGGTTTATGATAACTTCTAAAATTGGTTCTGATTTTAATAACGATTTAAACTTACACCCTCGTTTCCGGTTTTATCATAAAAAGTCAGCGCAGAAAGAGGTTGCGGCTTCTTGGGGAATAGGCCTTCATAGAAATTATCCAGTTGAAAGTATCCTCTCTAAATACTCTCATGCTATTGAGGTTGATAGTGCTAGTACAACAATCCCATTTAATGAAATAAAAGAAATTAGTGTTGATGAAATAAAAAAATCTGACCTCGATCCACGTTTTTATGTTGAAGGATATGTTGTTTTTTCATCAAGAAGAGTAAATCCAACAGGTCGGGGAAAAATTGGGTGGTCGACTGGTTTTAAGGTCTCAAATGCCTTTAATAATAAATCATCACTAATTAAAGATTCTGTTTCAATAAAAGACCAAAATTATGCAATAGCTTGGAGTCAGAATAAAAAGTACTCTATACCTTTTAGAGCTTGGGCATCTCTTGAATATGACCTAAGAAAGGATCTTAAGTTTTTAGGTTCTGCATGGGTAGATAACGGCTATCGATCAATGGCTTTTGGTGATTTACTAAAAGACTACATTGGCGATGACGGCACGGCAGCGCTTTCCTTAGAGTCTTCCAGTGGTTCTGTTAGTATGGTTGACTTTGATTTTGGGATGCAATACACTGTAAATGAAAACTTTAGGGTTGGGCTTCATTTTCAGCAGCCATATATAGATTTTTATTGGGAATTTTTTGAGTTTTAATTGAAGTACTTAATGATAAAAAAACTTTTTTTTTCTTTAGTCTTTTTTATTTCTTTTAGTTTTTCTCAATCAAGGATTAGTTCAGATGCTATAAGGCAAGTTAGGTTAGAAAATTTTCAGAAGAACTACGCTGGAAAAACAATCCGATTCTTAGGACCGAAAAATATTCAAGTTGAGGGGAAACTTCTTGACGTAACACCAGAAAGCTTCATTCTGTCAGACAATATTTTTCAAAAAGCTTATAACCATCGCCAGATTGATCATGTATATATTCTTCCTAAGAAGAAAGATCTTCTATTAGCTTCTAGCCTATCAATAATTGGGGGTGTTTTTAGCTACGTTACCTTACTCGTAAGTAAAGAAAACCCGAAGACACAAATAATCAGAAGCGTTGTTTTTTTAGGTATGATAGCCGGTGGTTTAATTGGAAAAAATACTTTTTACAAACCTCTAAAAATAGATATTTCAGGTAAAACCTATGGTTAAAACCCTTCTTGTTTTTTTTATTTTAATAAAACTATCTTTTTCTCAACAAAATAATGTGAGTTTTTATTTATCTAATGATAAAAATAACACGATTGAGGGAGAGTTTTTAGGTACATATATGGGATATTTTCATGTGTTAACGGGTGGAAAGGTAAACTATTTCTCTTGCAAAGAAATTAATGAAGTTATATTAAAAAAATCAAAAAAAATATTTAGTTATGATTGTAATAAAAACACTCTTTCTGCAGAAATTCTTTTCCCGCCTAAACTTGACCCCATGACTGGTGAATGGATGCAGGAGATACCCAAGGCTTTTGAGCCAAACTTTATATCCACTAAAGAAAAAGTTACAGATGAACATTTAAGTGAAGATTTAGTCAACTGGGAATTAGAGAATGAATCTGTTTATAATTATAATAAAAAAGATCAAGAAGATCAAATTCAAATACCAGATGTTAATCTCAAGCCTCTTGAATTAGTAAAAGTACGTGAATTAAATGAAAATATTTTTTTAACTAGAAAAGAAATCATATTGCTTATTCAAGAAGAGTTAGAACGGGAAGAATTAAAAATAAAAAAAGAGGGAGCAACGGATTTAGGTTCTTTTATGAAATATATCTTTGATAAGGGCTTGATTGGAACCCTCAATTCAAGACCCCATTATATATTTGTACCTTTTTCTGGCTATATTCTTTTAATTTTATTATTTAACGCTTAGGATATACCTGCTATAATAATGAATATAGGTTCATATTTAAGAAAAAAAAGTTTATTCATAGCTGCCTTTTTATTATTCTTTACCACAGGGTGTCATAATAGCACACATATTAGAACTCAGAAAATATTAGAAGAGAATGAATCTATTTTTTCCCTAAGTGCGTCAATGCCTATAGGCGGGCCTGAAAGTTATTTTTATGCCCAAAACACCACCGACTATGGTTCTTCTCGGGACCACGACAACAATGATCAGTCTTTCTATCTTTCTTCGGGCATAGCGGGGTTACGTATTGAAACATCATATCTTAAAAGAACTAAATTTGGTGAACTTGGTATCTTTGTTGGGGCTGGGCCTACACAAGAAGAGTTTGCTTTTATTTTTGGTGGAGATTTTATTAACTATGATCATAAACAAAAATATAAGAGAGGTTTGAAAATAGAAATAAACAAAAGTCCTTATGGGTCAACAATACATTCTGTTCAATCAATAAAAAGTGTAATTACAAAAAAAAAACCAATCTACTGGGGCATACACACTTTATTATCAAATGGTTTAATAAGAACAGACGCCGGCTCTGCTAGCTCTTTTAATTTTAGGAGTTTTGGTTATGGCTTAACTTGTGGAATAGAAAGAATAGTTTCAAAAAATTTTTCAATTCAGGTTCAACTAGATGTTTCTAATGTATTTAATACGCTTACCCCTAATAGGGGTTTTTTTGTTTATGAAGATAATAAACCAATGATTTCCGGTGGTATAGGATTTAATTTTTTAAATTCTAAAACACTTGTGAAAAATGTATTTGAACCTTTTAAAGAGTTAATCTTTAGGCAAGAAAAAATTTATCAAAAAGAAGTTATAAACCTCAAAAATAAAAACCTTTTAAGTAACAAGAACCTTGAACCAGATGAAAAAGAAAAACTCGTATTGATTAAATATAATCCAGAAACTGGAGAAGAAATATACCAGCCTAAGCCTATTAGATATAATCCAGAAACTGGAGAAGAAATATACCAGCCTAAGCCTATTAGATATAATCCAGAAACTGGGGAACGGATAAATTAAACTGGTTCTATTTGGGTTTTTTTAGCTAAGAAAAATCGAAAAATTTAATAAATCACCGTTCTTTATAACTCCTCTGACCAATTTTGTGATCTTTTCATTGTTTTTTTCATGTTTTATATCCTGTTCCCTTTCTTCTATTTATGTTGGAACATCATTACTGCTTCTTGTATATTTAAACATCGTCTAGTTCTATCTAAAATAGAAAAATCAATCAAAAGTAAAAATCTTCTTAAAAATTTAAAAAAGTGTAAATATGTCTGATCAAAACAATGAACGTGATATACCTATTCCTCGTGGTTATACCTCTCAGGATACCGTCGATCGTAAGGAATGGGTTAAACAATTCTCTGGTATTGAAATAAATGATACCCTTAGAGATGAAGAAGAAGACCTTCAGGGTATTATTGAAAACCATGTTGGTTTTATGCAGGTTCCGATGGCGGTTGTTGGGCCACTTCTTCTAGATGGCTCTTATGCAAATGGTAAGTTTTGTATACCTCTCTGTACTTTAGAAGGAACTCTTGCGATGTCTATGAATCGTGGTATCTATGCTTCAAACGTTAGTGGTGGGACTATTGTTCGTCACTTTAGGCAAGAGCTCTCCAGAGCACCTGTTTTTATTTTTGATGGTATTGATGACAGTATGAAATTTCAAAATTGGGTTAAAGAAAACGAAAAAGAAATAATGCAAGTTGCTGAAAGCACAACAAGTCATGGTAAGGTTTTACGAATCGATCAATACACTGTTCAAAATTATGTCATTCTAGATATTGTTTTAGATACAAGTAATGCTGCAGGTCAAAACATGGTTACTCTTGCCGCAAAAGCTGCTTGTGAATTTATTCAAGGAAAGACAAACCAAAATTATATTTTAGAATCGAACCTCAATAGTGATAAAAAAGCTTCCGTTCGAAACATGCTTTTAGGTCGTGGACACGCAGTTACAGCTGAAACAACTATAAAAAATAGTGTTATGAAAAGAGTATTAAAAATGGATCCAGACATACTCTTTGATTGTTGGAGCTTTTTTCCGATAGTTTCGAGCATGGCCGGAACACATGGAAATGGACTCCATGTTTCTAATGCTTTAACGGCTATTTATCTAGCCACCGGACAAGATGCTGCATGTGTTGCAGAAAATAGTATAGCCCATATTGGATTAGAAAAAAGAGAAGATGGCTTAAAGTTTAAACTGACCCTACCCTCATTAACCGTTGGTACTATCGGTGGAGGAACTCGATTAAAAATGCAAAATAAGAACTTAGAGCTTTTAGGATGCAAGGATGGTGAAAACTCATCGAGAAAGTTAGCAGAAATAATAGCGGGTTCTGCTTTAGCGCTTGAAATATCCCTTATTTGTGCAATCGGGTCTCACACGTGGACAGATGCTCACATGAAATATGGTAGAAAATAATATTTTATATGGGTGTTCTCGCAAAACCCGAATTCAAATACTTGTTAGGGGATCAACCGTTCTATTACAAAATATGGAAAGTTTTATTTTATATTTATAGTAAAATTGTTTTTACTTTTTATACTCCATTAAAAGTTTTCGGAAAAGAAAACATACCAGACTCATCTTATATTTTTTGCAGTAACCATAACAGCCATATGGATGTTGCACTTTTATCTGCTTCCGCACAAAAAAGCTTTAACCACTTTGGAATGCTTGCAGCAAAAGATTACTGGTTTGATAGCTGGATTAAGCGGAACTTAATTAATACGGTCATGAATTTAATTCCAATCGATAGAAAAATTGATGGTGTTCGGCGTTTTCCGATTAAAGACACTCTTCTCTTGTGTGAGTCTTTCATGAACCACGACAAGCGCTGTCTAATTTTTTTCCCAGAAGGCACTCGAGGCAATCCCGGAAAGATTTTTTCTTTCAAAAAAGGAGCTTCTTCTTTTGCAATAAATTTAGATAAACCAATTTTACCGGCTGTTATTTATGGTTCTCATAAAGCTTGGCCAAAAGACAAATTTTTTATGCGTCCGTGTAAAATTTTTGTTTACATTCTTAAACCGATTTATCCAAGTTCCTTTTTAAAAACAAACACCCCTTCCAAGGAAGAACTTGCTATGGCTGTTGAAAGTATGACTTTGGATCTTGAACAAAAAATTAAAGAAAAGGCTAAGACCTTATATGGATAAAAAAAATAAATTTTTTGGTATTAATGATAAGAACTGGGGGCACAAGTGGGGTTATAAGGACTCTAGCTTTCTTGTTCATGATGATAAATCTGTTACTTTTTCAGGCAATAGATATCCCGTTTGTGGAAAAAAACTTACAAAACTTATACCCTTTGTTGAAGAAGCTTTGGGAGTTGAGTTTGAAACAAAACCAAAAATAAAAGAATTAAAAGAAAAACACATTGATGAATACAATATAAATGTGCCGTTTATCGAAGAATTAAAAGCTCTTTTTGATGAGGATAGATACACCTTTGAAAATAGTGAGCGACTACTTCATAGTCATGGACAGCATTCAACAGACGAAGTTTATAAGGTACTATATAATAAATTAAATAAATTCACAGACTTAGTTTTTTATATAGAAAGTGAAGAAGAAACAATTCAATTAATTGAACTAGCAAAAAAACATAGCGTTTGTTTAATTCCATATGGTGGAGGCACAAATGTAACGAATGCATTAAGGCCACCTAAAGAAGAAAAAAGAATGGTCGTCTCTGTTGATACAAGAAGAATGAATCAAATTGAGTCTATCGATAAAGAAAACCTATTGATTTCTGTTCAAGCTGGTATAACGGGTAAAGAACTAGAAAAAAAATTAAATAAAGAAGGTTTTACTGTTGGGCATGAGCCAGATAGTTATGAGTTTTCCACTGTTGGAGGCTGGATCTCTACTAATGCTGCAGGAATGAAAAAACATCGATATGGAAACATAGAAGACATTGTGCAAAACATAACAATGATTACCCCAACAGGAACTGTAAACCAAATTAAACCGTTAACAAGGGCTTCTATCGGTATAAAAGCACAAAATATCTTGTTTGGGTCGGAAGGAAACCTTGGCCTGATAACTAAGGCCACTTTAAAGATACATAAATTGCCAGAAAAAGCTGCCTATGAATCAATACTTTTCCACAATTGGGAAATTGGTGTTTCTTTTATGCATGACTTATTTCATTCTAATATGGTACCTGCTAGCTCTCGATTAGCAGATAATTTACAAATTAGGTTTGGAAGCTCTTTAAAAGAAGAAAAAAAGGGTTTTCTTGGGATTTTAGATAAGCTTACAAAGTTTTTTATTTTTAAGATAAAAAGATTTAACCCTGAAACCTTTACCGCTGCTACTTTTAAGATTGAAGGAAGCAACATAGAGGTAAAACATCAATTAAAGAACTTAAAATCATTAGCAAAAAAACATAATGGTTTTGTTGCTGGAGAGAGTACTGGAAAAAGCGGGTATTTAGCAACTATGGTAATAGCATATATTCGAGAATTGATTTTCACTCAAAATATTTTAGGCGAAACAATGGAGACGTCTGTCCCTTGGTCGAATATTAATCAAGTTAAAAGCGAAGCTTTTAAACTTTTAACTCAACTTCACAAAGACTATAACTTGCCTGGAAAACCTTTTTTCACCTCAAGAATATCAAAAATATACCATTCTGGGGTATGCATGTATAATACGATCGCAATCTCTTGCGATGGAATAGATAGCCCAGAAGATATTTTTACAAAGATTGAATATGCTATGAGAGAAAATTTTATAAAAAATGGAGGTTCTATTTCGCATCACCATGGAGTTGGAAAAATAAGAAAAGACTTTATGGACAAAACTATCTCTTCTGGAAGTATCAGTATGATAAGAGGTATAAAAAAAGCTCAAGATCCTCATAATATTTTTGGTGTAAAAAACAATATCGTTATCGATTAACCTTTAAAGCGTAAAATGTTCTTAAAAGACAAGGTCTTTATAATTACCGGTGCTTCCTCTGGAATAGGAGAAGAACTTTGTAAGCAACTTTCTATAAACGGTTCAAAAATCATTTGTGCCGCAAGAACAGAAGCGGAGCTCAAGAGAGTTTCTGATTTTATTAACTCTTATGGTGGTCAATCCTTTTATATAAAAACAGATATAACAAAACTAGAAGACTGTAAAAAACTTATCTCTTTTAGCATCGCTAAATTTGGTAAGATTGATGGTTTGGTTCTTAATGCCGGTATTAGCATGTGGGCAAAATTTGAAGATATTTCAGATATTAGTTTTTTTAAAGACTTAATTAATACCAACTACCTTGGTGCTGTTAATTGTTGTCATGTTGCACTTCCTTTTTTAAAAAAGACTAAAGGTAAAATCATTAGCTGTTCGACAGCACAAGCTATAATGGGCTTTCCCAACCACTCTGGCTATGTTGCTTCTAAACATGCCCTACATGGTTTTTTAGAGACAATTTCAATGGAAAATGATGGAGAGGTTACCGTATTAGAAGCCGTTTTAAGCTGGATAAGGGGCACAAGTTTAAGGGGGAATGCGTTTGGAGTAGATGGGAAGAAACAAAAAGAAACATCCCGAAAACACACAGGTCAGTCTGTAAGTCTTGATGCTTGCGTTAAAAGAATTATTGATGGAATTAGACAAGAAAAAAAGACTATCTATATTCCTAAGAAACTAGGGCTTATACCTTTTTTAAATACTTTTTTTAAAAAATTTTTACAAAATAAAGTTATTCGTGAAATAGATAAAAACAAGCCATAAGCGCCTTTATTCTTTTTTTAGTGAGTTTAAAAACCATATTTTTTTTGATTTAAAATAATAAAAATTTAAATATTTATGTGTTTTATAAAGACTTTGTCGCAGAAAAAACCTTTTTAATATTTTTAGGTATTTAAGAATATATTTTTTTATAATGAAAAATAGAATTATTTATAAAAAGATCTTTTAGTATAATTTTATATGCTTTTACGGTTCTATTTTTTTCAAATTAATTGGATTAATAATGAATAATAAAAAAACACAATCAGACGTAGATTTATTTTGGGATAAATATATAGTTCCGACATTAACAGAATATATTAAAATTCCAAACAAATCGCCTTCTTTTGATCCAAAATGGAAAGAAAATGGATATATGGATGAAGTTTTGGCGTTATCTAAAAAGTGGATAGAAAGACACCTTCCTGAAAATGCTAAATTAATTATTAAAGAATCAAAAGGTAGAACTCCAATTATTTTTATTGATATTCCTGGGAAAAAAGAGGGAAACGTTCTAATGTATGGTCACTTAGATAAACAACCAGAAATGGAAGGTTGGGATGAAGGGAAAGCCCCATGGAAGCCTGTATTAGAAGATAACAAACTTTATGGAAGGGGTGGAGCAGATGATGGTTATGCTTTATTTGCATCGGTTTGTGCAATAAAAACCTTACAAAAAGAAAAGGCCCCCTTGCCCAGAGTTTTAATTCTAATTGAGTTTTGCGAGGAAAGCGGTTCTCCAGACCTTCCACATTATATAAAAAAGCATTCTGATCTAATTGGAAAACCAGACCTTGTTATATGCCTTGATTCCGGCACAGAAGATTACAAAAGGTTTTGGACAACAACTTCTCTAAGGGGTTTAATCGGCGCAACGTTAAGGGTCGACACTTTAAAAGAAGGACTTCATTCGGGTATTAGTGGCATGATTCCCTCTTCTTTTCGAATAATAAGACAGCTTTTATCGCGAATAGAAGATGAGAAGACTGGAGAGATTCTTTTAGAAGAGTTAAAAACTAAAATACCGCCTCATAGAATTAAAGAAACTGAAAAACTGGTATCAATAGTAAAGGAAAAGACTTCTTTCCCTATTGATCCATCTACAGAAGATCATATCGAAGGTCATTTAAGGGCAACGTGGAGACCGGCATTATCTGTTGTTGGAGCAAATGGCTTACCTCTATCAGAAGATGCGGGAAATGTCCTTAGGCCTTACACAACGTTAAAACTCTCTTTGCGCATTCCTCCCCAAGTGGATCATATTGAAGCTCAAAAGACACTTCAAAAAGTTTTGACTGAGAACCCTCCTTATAATTCAAAAATAACCCTCACCTTTGAGGAGCCTGCTTCTGGGTGGAATGCTCCAGAAACGGTACCTTGGTTACTGCGCTCAATTGAAAAAGCTTCAACCTCTTATTTTGGCCATCCTCCATGTAGTATGGGTGAAGGAGGTACGATACCATTTATGGCTATGTTGGGTGAAAAGTTTCCAGATGCTCAATTTGTTATTACGGGTGTTCTCGGACCAGGCTCTAATGCTCATGGTCCAAATGAATTTTTACACATACCATATGCTAAAAAGCTTACATCGTGTATTATTTCAATTTTAAACGATTTCCCAGAATAAACCTTTGAGCCTTAAGCTTTTCCTTGTTTTAGCGCTTGCATTAATCTCTGTAAGTTCAACCTCTTTAGTCATAAGGTATGTTGGTAGTGTTCCGGCTTTAACCTTAGCTTTTTGGCGAATGTTAAGCGCAAGTGGGATGCTATGGGGGTATAGCCTTGCTTTCCCTTCTGGTTCCTTAACAAATTCAAATAAAAAACTAATTGTATTCGCAGGTTTGAGCCTAGGGCTACACTTTGCTTTTTTCTTCATTGGGGTTAGAAATACCTCTATCGCCAATGCGACATTATTTGCTACAACAGGTCCTTTTTTCACAACTCTTTTTTCTCTATTTATGGGTGAAAAATTTAAAAAAAAGATTTATTGGGGTTTAGGCTTAGCTTCTTTGGGTCTTATCATAATACAGGGATCAAGTTTTAGTCTCGACTCAAAAAACCTTTTTGGGAACCTAATATCTCTTTTAAGTGGATTATGTATTGCTTTTACTTTTATATTTGCTTCTAAAATTAGGAAAAATACTAAAAATGTGGTTTACGGTAGAACGCTTTTTTTTATAGCCTCTATTACCATTGGGGTTATGGCTCTCGTTTTAAATGACGGTCTGTTTGATTTTAAAAGAGAACATATCGTTTGGCTACTTTTTTTAGGGCTTGTTCCCTCAATCTTTGGACATAATATGTTAAACTATTCAATTAAGTTTTTATCCCCAACGGCTGTTGCGTCTGTTCCACTTGGAGAGCCTTTAATTGCTTCTTTTTTTGCTTATTTTTTATTTTCTGAATCAATCCCTACCGAGGCATTAATTGGTGGCCCATTCATTTTATTAGGTATCTACTTTATAATAACGGGTCATAGTAAGGACTAAGCATTGCCTCTTTAGGTTTAATACCGTTTTCTATTTGAAATTTTTGTATTCTTTTATCTTCCTTGTACTTACCTCGCTTATTTTTGGGTAATAAAGAGGCAATTCGCGCAGCCATTTCTGATCCAATTTCTTTAGTTTTAATTAATTTTTCTTCTTTATTCCCTTTTATTTGATAAGGACCAAAAGGTTTTCCAATATTAATATAAACCCTTGGCCTTATTCCTTTAAATATATCTTGCCACACTGTTTCTGCACCATATATTGAAATTGGTACGATTGGTGCTTTTTCTACCGTTGATAAAAAAACTGCCCCATTTTTTGGTTCCCTGAGAAATGGTGATGTTGTTGATCCCTCTGGAAAAATACCTAGAATCTCACCATTTTTTAAAACTTTTTTAGCTTTTTTAATAGCAGATGGTGATATTTTTTCTCGGTTTATTGGTATAAAACCATATAGGTGAATTGCCCACAAAAAATACCACTCAATTTCTTGATCACTTGCAGCTAAAAAGTTTATTGGTTTTTGGATCGCATATTTAAAGAAAGAAGGATCTACATAACTAAAATGATTAGATGCAACAATATATCCTTTTTTTTTAGGTAAGTGCCACTTTCCCTTAACGGATATTTTTGCAATTGTTGATCCAAGAAGTAGGGCTATATAACCAACCTGTTTTCTTATAAAATAAGATTTTGGACTTATTTTTTTAAGATAGTCGGGACCTACCATTTAACCGCTTATTTACTGTTTTTCATTAACGTCTTTTGGTTTATAAATAGACTTAAATTAGAACGGTAAGTCATCGTCTTCAACAGGTACGTTTCCGCTAGGTCCATTACTCGGAGCCGGCGTTACTGTTCCTTGTGATCCCATTTCACCTTTCCTTCCCAGCATAGTGAAGTTATCACATTGAATTTTTGTAGCTTTTCTCTTAGCCTTGGTTTCTTTATCTTCCCATTCATCTGTTTTAAGGCGACCTTCGACATAAATCAGTTGTCCTTTTTGCATGTATTGAGCCGCTGTTTCCGCCATTTTCCCATAAACATCAACCCGATGCCATTCTGTTCGCTCTTGAAGTTCGCCACTCTGATTTTTCCATGACTCATTTGTCGCAATGCTTAAATTTGTTACCGCTGTACCTTGGGGAGTAAACCTTGCTTCAGGACTTTGCCCTAAATATCCAACTAATATGACTTTATTCACGCTACTTTTTTGCATTTTTATGCTCCATATATATTTTTTCTTATAAACTCTTAATGAGTTTATGAATAATATCTTTTATATTTTACTTTTTTTAAAACTTTTGACTTTTTGTCATTTAATTTATCCTAGGGCAAAATCTAGTTCTTGCCTTATAGAATCAATTTGTTTTTTTACACGTTTAACTTCTTTTATTTTTTTATTTATTGTTTTAACAGCATGTATAACTGTTGTGTGGTCTCTTCCACCAAAAAAGACACCAATATTACTAAGCGAGGTTCCTATGATATCTCTACAAAGGTACATAGATATTTGCCTTGCTTCGGCAATTTCCATTTTACGACTTTTACCTACAATTTCAATTTCAGTAAGATTCGAGACCTCTGAGACTTTTTTGACGATATCTTCAATTGAAATCTCAGACACAAAAGAGAAACCGACCCTTTCTTTGATAACCTCTTTAACCAAATTAAAGTCAATTTCTTTATTCATTAACGAAGATTTTGCTAAAATTCTTATTACGGCTCCTTCTAAATCTCTGACATTTGTTTTAATGTGTTTAGCTATAAACTCAATTATCTCATAACTGAGCGTCAGCTCATTTTGTTCAGCCTTTTCAAGCAGGATTGCTATTCTTACTTCGAAGTTTGGTGGTTGGATATCAACCGAAAGTCCAGACTGAAACCTTGAAAGGAGCCTCTCCTGCAAGCCTTTCATCTCACCAGGATATATGTCTGCAGTCATAACTATTTGTTTTCCAGCTTGATGCAATACGTTGAACGTGTGGAAAAATTGTTCTTGTGTTTGTTCTTTTCCTCTAAAAAACTGAATGTCGTCTATTAGAAGAACATCTGCTTTTCTATATTGTTGGGAAAATTCAATAGTTCTGTTTTTTCGTAGACTATTGACAAAGTCTAATGTGAACTTTTCACTAGTAACGATAACAACCTTTGATGCTGGGGACTTTTCATGTATCCTATTTCCAATTGAATGTATCAAGTGAGTCTTCCCAAGGCCTACGCCACCATAGATAATTAAGGGACTAAAAGATCCTTTACCTGGGTTTTCGGCAACAGATTGTGCTGCTGATTTTGCAAAATCACTGTTTGAACCCTGGATAAAAGAGTCGAACGTATAAGACTTGTTAAGGTTTACAGGGGGTTGTGCATATGGTTTTGGCCTTATATCAAAACTACTTGTCTTTTCAGCTTCTTTCTTTTGACCATCAGCAGAAACAATAAATCTATAAGAGATCGTATTTTTAGTGACTACGCCAAGTGCGTCTTTTAAAATTGTTGAATAGTGGGAGTCTATCCATTCAAAAGAGAACTGGTTTGGAACCTCTATTACTAACTCATTGTTAGATATAGCCATTGGAACTAAGGGCTCAAACCAAGTATTTATTGCATGCCCCGGAAGCAAGGTTTTTAATTCCTTATAGGTTTTTCCCCATAAAGAACCAGGACTTTCTTTATTGTTTTCCACAAGTTATCCACATATAGTTTCATATAAAAATTACATGTTTTTGCGCTAATAATGGCAATAGAAAAAGTTAAAAGTTTTTAGTTTTTATTATGTTTATGTTTTTAAAGATTTTTAATAAAATTTTTTGTTAAACCTTAGATGTCTTTGTAGCTTTCTGGGCTATACTTTAACAAAAAAGACAAAAATGAAAAGAACATATCAACCAAGTAGAAGAAAAAGAAGAAACAAGCACGGTTTTAGAGCTCGCACATCATCTGTTGGTGGCCGAAACGTCTTAAAAAGAAGACGTAAAAAGGGCCGTAAGCGCTTAGCGCTCTAAAAACCATATTTATAAATGGTCGCCTTAAAGGTTTTTGGGTCTATTTTTAACACCCTTCTCATAATATTAATAAAAGGCTATCAGGTTTTTATGTCCCCTGTTCTGGGCGCTAATTGCCGGTATTCTCCAAGCTGCTCACACTATGCAGTGGGTGCCTTGAAACAAAAGAGCTTTTTTCGTGCTATCAAATTGATTCTTACTAGACTATTTAAATGTAACCCCTTATTTAAAGGCGGGTACGACCCGGTCAAATAAAATGGATAGAAATACGCTACTAGCCTTCCTATTAATTTCCCTTGTTTTAATTTTTACACCGAAATATATGGAACTTGTTTCTCCCACGGTAGAAATAGGGCCCAGTTCAGATACGACGAGTGTTGAACTTACTTCTTCTGCAGATAGAAATCGCTTACTCGAGAAAGGCTATTCTGACCCCAAGGAGAAACCTACCTTAAAAAAGCTTGAAATAATATCTTGGGATAAAGAAAAGGGGGAAATAAAAAACGATGAAGAAACTATTTTAATAGAAACCGCTCTTTATAGTGCTAATATTTCTTCAATAAATGGTGGAACCCTTAAATCTTTTTTTACGAAAGAATATCAATCTTCAGACAGCGCGCACCTGAACCTCTTAAGGGGCCTCAATCCTAATAACCTTGCCTTATTTATTCAAGACCTTGATGGTAATCCACTAAATCTCAAAAAAGCCTGGAAACTTGAAACAACCCACGTTCCAAATTTTTTAACAGAAACCCACTCGCTACTTTTTTCGCTTAATCTACTCGGTGGTAAAGTCACAAAAACTCTAACGTTTGCTCCCGATTCTTATCTTATAGATGTTGAGTTTAACTGTGAGGGAGTCAGCAATAAAATATTTAGAGACCTTCAGGTTGGTTGGTTTGGGGGGCTTTCGCCCACCGAAGAAGATGAGGTGGGAGACCAGGTATATTTTAAATCATACATATACCAGGGTGGTGAACTGGAAGATCAAAAGGTTAAAATTGATAAATCTGAAAAAAACACGTTTAATGGCCCCGCAGACTGGGTTGCCATTAGAACTAAATACTTTGTTTCTGCTTTAATCCCAAAGGACCCAAGCATTATAGAAAAAACAATCCTTTCTTCCACGTACGACGGTCGTGAAATATACAACGCCTCTTTTTTACTTAGCTCAAGAAACAAGTCCTCTTTTTCGCTTTATTTGGGGCCCTTGGAGTACGATAAGATAAAGGCTGTTGGGGTGGACTTAGACATGGTGATGGATTTTGGATGGGCCCCCATAAGACCCGTATCGAAGGGAGTGCTTTATGCACTAAAAACCATTCACGGGTTTATACCAAATTATGGCCTTGTTCTGATCGTTTTTTCATTTTTGGTAAAGCTTCTTGTCTATCCCTTGACGAAGAAAAGCTACCAATCAACCTCTGCAATGCAAAGTATTCAACCTGAAATTAATTTGCTTCGCGAAAAATATAAAAGCAATCCCAATAAATTAAACCAGGCTACAATGAAGTTATACAAAGAAAAAGGGGTAAATCCCTTGGGAGGTTGCCTACCAATGCTTCTTCAAATGCCTTTGTTGTTGGCCCTCTTTCAGGTTTTCAGAACAACTATAGAATTAAGGTCTGAACCTTTTATTTGGTGGATTAAGGACCTTTCAGCTCCAGACACAGTAGTACACCTTCCATTCAACGTTCCTATTTACGGAGACCAAATATCTATCCTTCCTATTTTGATGGTTATTTCAATGTTTATTCAACAAAGAATGATGGCGCCAAACGCGCAGCAACCCCAACAGAAAACCATGCAATATTTCATGACCGGTTTTTTCTTTCTAATGTTTAATTCTTTTCCTTCCGGATTAAACCTTTATTACACATTGTTTAACGTTCTGACTATCGCTCAACAGAAATTTGTACCGAGTGCAGCGCCATCCAAAAAGTGAACGACGTAGATACAATTGTTGCCCTCTCTACACCATATGGGCACTCAAGCGTATCAATTATTCGAATTAGTGGTAGCGGAGCCATAGACATAGCAAAGCGTATAACTAAAACAAAGGTCATTTTAATAGATAAAAAAGCAACACTTCTTTCTGTTTTTGTAGAAAAAGATAAAAAAATCGACAATGCGCTTTTCACTTATTTTAAAAACCCGAAATCTTATACAGGGGAAGATATTGTTGAGGTTTCCTGTCATGGAAACCCCGTTATTTCAAATTCCATTATCAATAGAGTTTGCGAACTTGGGGGTAGGTTAGCCGACCCAGGGGAGTTTACAAAAAGAGCTTTTTTAAACGGAAAAATTGATTTAGCTCAAGCGGAAGCAATCGGGGGTTTGATCTCGGCTAAGTCGGAGGAAGCAGCGCTTCATCAAATGAAAAACCTCTCCGGTACTGTTTCTGGTCGCATTAAAAAGATTCATGAGAAACTAATAAACACCTTGTCAATATTGGAGTTTGAATTAGATATTTCTGAATCAGAGACCCAATTATCTAAAAACGTTATCAACGCACTTATGTCAATAAAAAACATAATCTTAGGTGTTAAAGACCTCTTAAGTTCTTACTCTTTAGGCGTTGCCTATACCCAAGGCCTTCGCATTGCGATAGCTGGGGAACCCAACGCTGGAAAGTCAACGCTTATGAACCGTCTAGTTAAGAGCGACAGGAGTATTACAAGTGCTGTTTCAGGCACAACTAGAGACACTATTACCTCTGAATTAATAATTGCCGGAATACCAACAACCTTAGTAGATACAGCGGGAATAACAGAAACTTCAAACAAAATAGAAAAAGAAGGTATATCAAGGGCTTATGCCGAAATAAAACGTGCAGACATAGTAATATCTATTGCCTCACCAGATACACATCCTGTTGATTTTAGTGAGGTTAAAACTGTTATAAACGTCTACAATAAAACCGACTCTGTTTCTGGGGTTCTGGAAGAAAGCAATACAATTTATATCTCAGCCCTGAAAAACCAAGGCCTTGATCTTTTGTTAAAAAAAATTAAAGAAATCATTTCGCTTAAAAAAACCACTTCTGGTGCGGCCATTAACACATTGCGTCAAAAAAAGGCCCTAGATACGTGTTTAACCTCCCTGTCTTTAGCACAGGGCTTATTAAAAACGGGTTTTATTAATATTGAGTTGGCCGCTTTTGAATTAAAAAGCGCAATATCTTCTCTTGATGGTTTTTTGGGTAAAACCACAACCGATGACGTTTTAGATAAGGTTTTCTCTGGTTTCTGTGTTGGGAAATAGTTTCACGTGAAACGTTCTAATTTTTGGGATGTTGTTGTTGTTGGGGGGGGGCATGCAGGTGTTGAAGCAGCTTTAATCTCGAGCTTCAAGGGTTGTACGGTTCTTTTAATTACTATGGATATAAAAGCTTTGGGTCGGATGTCTTGCAACCCCGCAATAGGTGGGCTAGCTAAAGGTCAAATGGTTCGGGAAATTGATGTTTTGGGTGGAAAAATGGCATCTTTTGCGGACTTGTCTGGTATTCAATTTAAAACGTTAAACAAGTCAAAGGGTCGAGCTGTTTGGTCACCGAGGGCTCAGGTTGATAAAAGGGCGTACGAAAAAGAAGTTTCTTTATCTATGGAAAACAGCCCTGTGTCTGTTTTTAAGGGTGAGGTTGTTTCTGTTTCCATTGAAAAAAGCTGTATCTCTGGCGTTGTTCTTCGTTCTGGTGAAGAAATAAAAGCGCACTCTGTTATTGTTACAAGTGGAACCTTCCTTTCTGGTATAATTCATATTGGGGAAAGAAAAATTTTAGCTGGAAGAATGGGGGAAGAAAGGTCTGAGGGTTTAACCGAGTCTTTGTGTTCTTTGGGTTTTCGATCTGGAAGGCTTAAAACGGGAACACCTCCTCGGTTAGATAAAAAATCAATTGACTGGAGTAAAACAAGTTTAGAACTTGGAGACAAGGACCCGGTTCCTTTTTCATATTTTACAGGTGACTTTAAACCAAGAAACGTACCTTGTCACTCAATAAACACAAATGTAAAAGCTCATGAAATAATTCAAGAAAACAACCATCTTTCGCCAATGTTTTCTGGTGATATTGGTGGAATGGGCCCGAGATATTGCCCTTCTATAGAAGATAAGGTTCACCGTTTTATTGATAGGGATTCTCACGGTTTATTTTTAGAGCCGGAGTGGGAAAACTCTGATCAAATATATTTAAATGGTTTTTCTACCAGTTTACCTGAAAAAATTCAAATAAAAGCTCTGAAAGAAATCCCTGGTTTTGGTGAAGTTTCTTTTTTTAGACCCGGTTACGCAATAGAATATGATTTTTTTCCCCCTTCACAACTTAAAAACACACTTGAAACAAAGGACGTAGGGGGGTTGTTCTTTGCTGGTCAAATGAATGGTACGTCAGGTTATGAAGAAGCGGCCGCTCAAGGGTTGATTTCGGGAATAAATGCGGTCTCTTATGTTCGAGAGGAGGAGCCACTCGTATTGGATCGGTCAACATCTTACATTGGGGTGATGATTGACGACCTAGTAACGAAAGACACATTAGAGCCTTACCGGATGTTTACATCAAGGGCAGAATACCGCTTAATGTTGAGAATTTCTAATACGTGTGATCGATTAAAAGAATTTTCTTCAAACTTCTCTCTTTTGGGAGAAACAAGATTAGAAGTCTTAAACCAGGTAATGGTTCAAAAAAGCTTATTTTTAAATAGTTTAAAGACATCAATAAAACCGGAAGAGGTGTCAACGGTTTTAAAAATAAAACACTCTTTGCCAGCAAGAGAATTAATTAAAAGGCCTGAGTTTTCTATTTCTGACATTCCTTGGGTTGTAAGTAAAAGAGTAGAAATCCTCCCTCTTTGGCTACAGCGTGATATTCTTTTTGATGTGGAGTCTGAAATAAAATATGAAGGATATATAAAGAGGCACTTAAAAGAAATTAGTAGAATAAAAAGCCACGAAGAAACCCTCCTTCCTAGAGATTATAATTTTTCCTCTATTTTAGGTTTATCAAAAGAGGCAATAGAGAAGTTTAGTTTGGTTCGTCCTGAAACTTTGGGTCAGGCAAGTCGTATCTCTGGAATTAAACCATCAGACATAACAGTTTTAATGATAAACCTTTTTAATTGATTTAACTATTTATGAAACCCGTTTCTAGTATTATTTTTCCCCAAAATCAATTATTTGAGTTTATAGATAAACCTTCTTTTTCTGGCTTTACAAAAGAGGCCTTGATTGTTTTTATTACAGATCTCTTATCTGTTTTAGATAAAAACATTTTATTGCAGTTTGATTCTGAAGATGAAGCCTTTAGTTTTTATAGAAGCGCCTCAGAATATTCAAACTCTGTTTTTTTGTATTACCCTATGAGCTTAGGGGGAGACATTGTTCCTGGCTTCAACACAGAAGAGTCTAGATACCAAAAAGAGTCTGTACTAAACCTCTCTTCTACTTTTGGGTTTTGTTGTATTGGAACTGAAAAATCATTTCTGGAGAAAATTATTCCTAAAAATGTTAATAAAAGTATTAAAAAGATTGTTTTTTCGGTCGGAAGTAAAATAGAAATTTCAACTGTAATTTCTTTTTTAAGTGAAAGTGGTTATGATCGGTCTGAACTTGTTTATGAGCCAGGTTTTTATTCAAACCGGGGAGACGTCTTGGATGTATTTCCAAAACACTTTAAAAAACCTTTTAGAATTTCTTTTATTTTTGATGAAGTGGAATCAATTTCCTCTTTTGATACATCAAGTCAATTAACAGAAAATAACCACATTTTTATAGCACTTAAAGAATACAAAGAAAAAACTGAAACCATTGATAATGTTGACCTTATTAAAACTTTCCCTAGTTCTTTTAGGTGTTTTTATTCAAAAAGTGGTGATGGTCTTTTGAGGGGGGGTGGAGATTTTCCAATAAGGAGTCTATCTTTATATAACAATAAGAAGTTTTTAAGTTCAGAAAAGAGAGATCTCGTCAGTGAAAACCTTTTTTTAGCAAATGGAAAAGATGGAAACTTAGGTTTTTTTAAAACCTACCCAGATGCACTAAAAACAGGCTTTTTGAAAACAGGTTTTTATATTAAAGAAAATAAAACCCGAGTGGTATCTCTTTCTGAGTTTTCAAAGAGAGCTATTTCAAAAACCTTAGAAATAAAAGAGGAAGCCCCTAGTTTAGATTTTTTAGATAGAAACTCAATAACTGGTCTTTCATTAGGAGATTATATTGTCCATCGTACTTTTGGTGTTGGTGTTTTTAAAGGCCTTGTTTTTCGAGAAGAAAACAAAAAAATAAGAGAGTCGGTTGAAATAGAATATGGTGGAGAATCACGCGTTTTCGTTTCCTTAGACCAGCTCTCTTTAGTTCATCGTTATGTTGGGGCAAAAAAAGAACCTAAGGTTTCTTCTTTGGGCTCAAAGCGTTGGGCTTCTGAGTTAAAAAAGACTAAACAAGCCGTTAGTTTGTTTGCAAAAGAACTGGTGGCCCTTTATACTGAAAAAAACAATAAAAGGGGTTTTCGTTATCTAAAACAAAATGACCTCGATGGTTCTCTCGGCAACTCTTTTTCTTTTATTGAAACCCCAGATCAAGAAAAAGCAATTAAAGATGTTTATAGTGACATGAATAGTGAAAAACCAATGGATCGTCTTATTTGTGGAGATGTTGGTTTTGGAAAAACAGAAGTTGCAATAAGGGCAATTTTTAAAAGTTGTCTATCTGAAAAAGTTTCTGTTTTATTGTGCCCAACTACAATTCTTGCGGATCAACATTACATAACATGTAAAGAAAGGCTTGGTCCTCTGGGTGTTTCCATTGGTTTATTGTCTCGCTTTAAATCAAAGAAAGAACAACAAGAAACCTTAAAAGATTTAAAAAACAATAAAATAGATGTGCTTGTTGGAACTCATCGGGTTTTATCGCCTGATGTTGTTGTTCCAGAGATGGGGCTTTTAATAATAGATGAAGAACATCGCTTTGGTGTTGGACATAAAGAAAAAATAAGAACTTTAAAAAGCCACCTAGACGTTCTTACCTTAACGGCAACCCCAATACCAAGAACATTACAACAGTCTTTGGTTGGTCTTCGGGACCTAAGCACTATATTAACGCCACCTAAGTCAAGAAAACCGATTCATACAAGTGTTCGTTATTTTGATTGGGGTGTTATTTTTTCAAATATAGAAGCCGAACTCGAAAGAGGGGGGCAAGTTTATTTTTTGCATAATGATATTAAAACAATACCTTCTATTATTGACCGGTTTAAAAGTCGGTTTAAAAAGGCTAAAATAGAAGGCATAAGTGGTAAAATGGCAAGTAGTGAGCTCGAACCCATTGTGCTGTCTTTTTTTGCTGGCAAGATAGATATTTTGGTCTGTACAACCATTATTGAATCGGGACTAGATGTAACAAATGCTAATAGCATAATAATTAATAACGCTCAAGACTTTGGTTTATCTCAATTATATCAAATAAGGGGTCGTGTTGGTCGGGGAGTAAAACAAGCGCATTGTTTATTGCTCGTTCCACAGAAACCGTTATCTCGCGATGCACACCAAAGACTTAAAGCGGTGGAACAGAATAATGCTTTGGGTTCTGGTTATGAGGTTTCAATAAAAGATCTTGAAATTCGTGGTGCAGGTAGTCTTTTTGGGTATAAACAGAGCGGTAATATTTCAATGATAGGATTTGAGCTCTATTGTGAGATATTAAAAGAAGAAATAGATAGAGTTAACGGTTCAGAAAAAAAAGTTTTTTCTCCAATAGTTGTTCTTGATTCGTTAGCAGAAATAAGTGATGAGTATATTCAGGACAGATCTGTAAGAATTGATTATTATTTTAAAATATCTCGTATTAAAAAGAAAAAAGATCTCCTTGTTTTAAAAAACAACTTAATTGATCGTTTTGGGTCTTTACCAAAAGAACTTGATCGTTTATTGGGTGTAGCTCTTGCTAAAATATTATTTAAAAAAACTAATATAGTTAAGATAGAACTTAAAGAAAGGTCTTTATCGTTAACCTTAAGCGGTTTGGGTGTTTTTGTTTCCTTAGAAAGTTTATTCGATAAACTCTCAAACTTCAAAAATCCTAATTTTGTTAATTATCATTATAAAAAAAATCAAACAGGAGATTTAGTGATTGTTTTTTCAACAAAAAATATTGACGTTTCAATGATGCTTTTATTTGATTGTGAAGATTTTTTTAATAAAAACCAAAATGTTTAGATATTATATTTTATTATTATTACTGTTTTTTGTTTTTTTTAGTTGTTCTACAAGCGAACTTGAGACGGGTGATATTTTAGCGCGAGTTGGTTATAACAAATTAAGCTTTAAAGACCTTCCTGATGATTTAAAAACGCCGCCTTTTAATAAAAAAAGGATTCGTTTCTTTGTAAATAAGTGGGTTGATGAAATTGTTTTGTTTTCTACTGCAAAAAAAGAAGGGTTTTTAAATGATAATTTGCTTTTAAAAAAAAGAGACCTTTATTTTAAAAAACTTATTATTTCTTCGTTTTTAGATACAAAAACTCTTTATCGGGGTAATATAAAAAAAGAAGACGTTTTATTATATTATAACAAAAACAAGTTGAGTTTTTTAAGAAAAAGAGACGGTGTTTTTGTAAGGCATTTCAAAACAGATGATTTAATAAAAGCAAAAAAAATTAAAAAAATTCTTTTAAAGAAAAATAAAGAAAAAAACCTAGATAGATTTCTAGAAGGTTCTAGTTATGTATTAAAGGGTGAACTTGAACCTAAAATTGATATTTCTCTTTTTGAAGAGAAAGGTTCTTTTGTTGGCCCAGTTCAGACGGAAAACGGTTTTCATGTTTTTGATATTTTATCAAAACATAAAAAAGGATCTGTGGTTGGTTTAGAGGAAGTTCATGATGAAATATATCAACGCTTAATAAAAAAGAAGTCTTTTAGTGACGCTTCTTTTTTACTAGATAGCTTAAGGGGAGAAATGGATGTTTTTATAAATCCAAATTATTAAAAAGAATGAAGAAACTTATTTTAACAATTACTATTTCAATATTGTTTGGAAACAAAAGTGTTGAATATGTTGATGGTGTTGCTGCTATAATAGAAGAACATATCATTTTAAAGAGCGATTTAGCACAAATGGTAAATATGGCTGCAATTCAAAACAAAATTGATCCAAACCAAAACCCAGATGTTTTTTTAAAACTTCAAGAGAATATTATTGAGAGTATGGTAGATCAAAAAATATTATTAAAAATGGCTGAGCTAGATTCTATTGTTGTTGAGGAAAAAGAAGTTGATACTTCCCTGGACCAACAAGTACAGGCGCTTATCGGTCAGGCTGGTGGTGAAAAAAAAGCTGAGGAAGCCTTGGGTCAAACTTTAAACGATTTTAAAAGAGAGTTTTGGTTCGATATGCGAGATAGGTTGGTTTCAGAAAAATATCAACAACAATTGATAGGAAGTGTTTCTGTAACGCGCTCTGATGTGTTATCTTTCTATAAAACATATAAAGATAGTCTTCCAACTGTTCCAATGAAAACAAAAATAAGACATATTTTGATACCTATAAAACCAAGTAAAATAGAAAAAGAAAAAACTAAAAAATTATTAATATCTTTAAAAGAAGAAATTTTAGGAGGTAAGTCTTTTGAAACTGCAGCAAGTGAGTATTCTATCGACCCTGGTTCTAAAAACAATGGAGGTTCTTTAGGTTGGGTAAAAAGAGGATCTCTTGTTAAGCCTTTTGAAAAAGCTGCTTTTAGCGCTGAAATAAAAAAGATTGTTGGACCCATAGAAACTAGTTTTGGATTTTAGTTAATAGAATCCATAGAAAAAAAAGGAGATAAGATTAAGGTTCGTCATATTTTATTATCTCCTAAAATAAAAAAAGAGGATGAGGAGAGAGCTTTTAATTTTGCAACCTCTCTCCAAAGAGATTCTATTAAAACAATTGAATCTTTCAAAAAATATGTTTTTTTGTACACTTCTGATGAACCTACAAAAAAAATAGGGGGTGATTTAGGCTGGATAGATCCTCTTACATATACTGTTCCTGAAATAGGGCAAGCTTTAAAATATATTGATATTGGATCTTGTAGCCCACCTATAAACTCTAGTTTAGGTTTCCATTTAATATGGATAGAAAAAGTAAAAAGAGGTGGAAGAGCTAATCTGAAAGACCACTGGTTTGAGATAGAAGGTTTATCGTTAAATAAAAAGAAAATGGATTATTATAAAGAATGGATAGTTAATGCAAGAAAAGAAGTTTACATAAAAACTTATTAACACACTTACTAACAATAATTGTTAGTAACTTTTTGTTTTTTGTTTTTAATGATTTCTGTATGATTTTGTTAATAAACAATATAGATATAAACTTTTATTTTTTTTTATTCACATTTAAAAAAACAAACAAAGTTTCTATTTTTATTGTACTTATGTCTTTTAAAAAAAGACTTATTAACATATAAACACTCTATATAATTAATAAGTTATTTCATAATAATATATTTATTATATAGTACGGTTTTTCTTTATCTATTTAATTCTTTAAAAATTATGTTTAAAAAATAGAATCGTTTGGAAAATCTTATTTTAGTTTTTTAAAAATTTTAATAAAGGTATATATATGAAAAAAAACACACCACCTGTAGTAGAGTTAACTCTACCAGTTTTGCCTGATATGGAAATAGCAGCAACAAAAACAGCAGAGGTTGTTTCTAAACATATGGGTTTAAACGAAGAACAAACAGCTGAAATAAACATGGCTCTAATTGAAGCATGTATTAACGCGTTTGAACATAGTGGAACAGAAAAACAAATAGAAATTCATTTTAAAATAAAAGACGATCTTTTAGAAATAACAGTTTCGGATAAAGGTCAAGGATTTGATAAAAAGAAAGTCTCTATACCTAAAATAGAAGATAAATTAAAATCTGATTATAAGAGAGGTTGGGGGTTGCAATTAATTAAAGAGTTAATGGATACAGTTGAATTCGAAAGTTCAGAAAAAGGAACAACCGTAACAATGACTAAGAAAAAATAAAGAATAAAGGAGTTTTAATGAGTGATTTTAGTCTAGAAGTTAAAAAAGAAGGTAGTGTTGTTATTATTAAAACCTCAGGTTATTTAAATAACGTGGGTGGAGAAAAAATATCAGAAGTGTGTTATGAGGAAATGGAAAAAGGAAAAAACCTTTTTTTACTAGATTTAGAAAACTCAAAAGTTGTTAATAGTATAGGTGTTTCAATCTTGATAGAAATAATAGAAAAACTTCAAGATGTAGATGGAAAACTGGGTTATTACAACCTTGCACCTATAGTAGAAAAAACTTTCAACATTATGGGGTTAACAAAATATTCATCTGTTTTTTATTCTGAAGAAGAGGCTATAAAAGGAATGTTATAAAAAAATTGGAAACAGATGAAAAAGGTCAATTAAACTATTACCTTTCTTCGCTATCAGAACTCGGAGAGGTACTTATTGATGCTGATAAAATAAATAAAATAGGAAGTGGTGTTCTTCGTTTAACACTGGGAACAATTATGGCTTCAAAAGGCGCTATTTTTTTATTAAAAAAAGGTAATGAATTCTCGTTTTTAGCAACACAAGGAATCCCCAAGGAAAGCAACCTTAGTCTTTTTTCTAATATTATACCAAAGTTAGAAAAATTTAAAAACAAACAAATAGATGTTTTTTTAGAAAAAGAATTAATTAAAGAAGATTTAAAAAAACAATTAAAAGAAATAAAAGTTAAAATATTAATTCCATTATTTCACGATAAACACCTTCTTGGTTTACTTTGTATTGGAAATAAATTTATGGGCCAAACTTTTACAGGTGTAGACTCAAAGGTTTTAAACATTATATCCAACCACCTAACAAAAGCACTTTATAATAATCAACTAATTAAGGAGGTTGAAAGTAAAGAGAAAGAGGTGAAATTAAAACTTTTAGAATTGGAAACCTTATTTGATATTAGTCTTGCTATAAGCTCGGTATTAGACATAAAAGAGTTAACAGAAGAAGTTTTATGGAGGTCTGTTGGGATTTTAAACGCATCTAAAGGTATGTTACTTTTTAAAAACAATCATAATCCAATTTTAAAACCAATAGCAACATTTAATTGGGATGATGAAAAAACCCTTTTATCTAAAAATTTAAAGGTTTTTAAAGAAATTAAAGAAAAAAACAGAGGCATTGTTTTAAAAACAAACGACGAAACCCCCATACAAGTCAAATTGAAAGAGAAAAACCTTATTATTACCCCACTGCAAGCAAAAGGAAAAACATTAGGGTTTATGATTTTATGTAATAAGGAAACAAGAAAAGGAATTGAAGCGTTTAACCCACTAGACCTTGATCTTTTAACGGCATTAAGTAACCAAGCGGCTGTGGCAATAGATAACGCAACTCTTTTTAAAGATGTTACAAAAGCTAAAAAATTCAACGAAAGCGTTTTAAGTAGTATAGCAACGGGTGTGGTTACTATTAACAGGTTGGGGGAAGTTGATTCTATAAATAAAGCCGGTTTAAAGATTATGAAAACTAAAAAAGAGAACGTAATTGGAAACCATTTCATGTTTTTATTTGAAAAAGACCCAAGTGTTATTGGTTTAATAGAAAAAGCTGAAAAAGAAAATAAAATCTGTTCCGAAATAAATATTTCTTTTATTACCTCTTCTCAAGAAACAGTTGTGAATTTTTCTGTTTCCCCAAGGTTAGGTAAAAATGAAGAAATATTGGGTTTGGTTTTAGCGATAGAAGACGTAACAGATGTTAGTAAGGTTAAAAACACGTTTAAAAGATATGTTTCTAAGCAAGTGGTTGATGAACTCTTAGATGATGACGCAAAACTAAATTTGGGCGGGGAAGAAAGAGAGGTTACTGTTTTATTTACAGACATCAGGGGGTTTACTTCAATGTCTGAAAAAATGAAACCAGAAAAAGTTGTATCTACCCTCAATGAGTATTTTTCTTTAATGATTGATATTGTATTTAAATACAACGGAACGTTAGATAAAATTATCGGTGATGAATTAATGGTAGTTTATGGTGCGCCAACCTCCTCAAAGGACGATACAGAAAGAGCTCTTAAAACAGCAATAGATATGCAGGAAGAAATAAAAACTTTTAATAAAAACAGGTTAAAAAAGAAAGAGAACCCTATTTACGTAGGAATAGGTATTAACAGGGGTTTGGTTGTTTCTGGAAACATAGGCTCAAGGGAAATGATGGACTATACAGTAATAGGAGACACCGTAAACCTAGGCGCACGTTTATGTTCTGCCGCGGGACCAAATGAAATATATGTTTCTGATTATGTTTGGGAAAACACAAAGGGTTTATTTAACTATAAAAAACTAGCACCTATTAAGGTTAAGGGAAAAAGTAAAAAAATAGGTATTTATAAGATAAAAAATTAAAGTAACCCCAGATAAAGTCTTTTATAAAAACATTCGCTTTGGTATATTATTACATACTATAAAACACACTCTTATTATTTTTTTAGGATCTTATTTCTATGAAGTTCTCCACATCAAAAACTGAACTACAACAAGCTTTACAAAAACTTTCCAAAGCCACCCCAACTAGGACAACCCTTCCTATTTTAGGCTGTGTTCTTATTGAAGCAACCAAAGAGAAAACAATTTTTAGATCAACAGATCTAGAGTTAACAGTTGAGGTTTCTGTTCCTTCTAGTCTAGAAGAACCTGGCTCAACAGCCCTTCCATTAAAAACGTTGTTAGAGATAACAAACGAACTACCGGAAACAAGAATTACCTTAGAGGTTGATAAGAAAAACAAGGCAAAGATTTACACGGAAATGGGTGAATATGATTTAATGGCAAAACCACCAGAAGAGTTTCCGCAATCCAACAAACAAGAAACAAAAACTGACGTTATGCTTTCTGGGAAAAAATTTAAAGACGTTATCAGTGCGACCTCTTTTGCTGTTAGTCGAGATGAGTTGAAACCGGCGTTAACAGGTGTTTTGTTTAAGTTTACACCTAATGGCCTTGTCGCGGTTTCTACGGACGGACATAGGCTTGTTAAGTATTCGAGGGAGGACCTAAAAACAGAAGGTTTTACTGGTGAAATAATTATTCCTAAAAAGTTTTTAATGTATATGTCTTCTTATTTAGGTGAAGAGGAAATAGGTTTAATCGTTGGGGAGTCGCATGTAGCTGCAAAAATAAAAAACGACTTAATAACAACCCGAATAATAGGGGAAAAATTCCCAGATTATGAAAGTGTTATCCCAAAAGAAAACAAAAAAGTGTTCAGGGCTGAAAAAGATCTGTTGTTGGGTGCAATTAGGCGCGTTTCTATTTTTTCTAACAAGTCCACTCACCAAGTCGCTATGTCGCTTACGCCAAACTCATGTAGAGTAACGACTGAAGATCCTGAAAAATCTTCTAAAGCTTTTGAAGATGTAGGGGCTGATTTTGACGGTGAGAGTTTGACTATTGGTTATAATGCGGAGTACTTAAAAGACGTTGTTAGTCACGTTCCTGGAAAGACTGTTGTTGTTAAATTTAGTACCCCAATAGGCGCAGCGCTTTTTAGTTCTGAATTAACAGAGGATCACGTTGAAAGCTTAATGCTTCTAATGCCCATCCGGCTAAATGATTAGTTGGGGTAAAGTTAAAATTAGGTGGCTATTGACATCCTCACTCTTGTTTCATTCCGAAACCATAAAAAAGAGAAGTTTAGTTTTTGTAAGGGCGTCACTGTGATTTGGGGAGAAAACGGATCTGGAAAAACGTCTATTTTGGAAGCGATACATGTGTTAACGTATGGAAAAAGCTTTAAAACACACAAACAGGGTTCACTTGTTAAAAAAGGGGACCTTTCTTCGATAGTTAAAGGGTCTTTTTCTAGACTAGGTAGAGTTGAGAACGTGGCTGTTCAGATAGAAAAAAACAGCGCGAGTAAGATAAAAATAAATAAAAAGTTAATTTCTAGTAGGAAAGAGTTAATTGGTAGAAATAACGTTGTGGTTCTTTCTCCCGAAGAACAACCAATCACAAAAGGCGCCCCGGTGGAAAGAAGGCAGTTTTTTGATAAAATGTTTTCAGTTTCCAATATTGAATACATAAACAACCTTCAAAAATATAACCGCATTTTAAAACAAAGAAATGCTGCGTTATTAGATATTCGAGAAGGGAGAATGAAGGTAGAACAACTCACAGCTTGGGATGATTTGTTGATTACTTCAGCTGAGTCTTTGTGGTTATTGAGAAAAAAACACATTACTCTGTTTAAAAGTGTTTTTAACTCTTTTATGCAAAAATATGATAAAGGTTTATCAATTAAAATTTTATATAAAGAAGAAATTCCTAAAAGAGAAGAAATTGAAAACCGTTTAAAAAAAGATCAAAAAAAAGACATAATAAGGGCACGGACCTCGTTTGGTCCCCATAGAGATGATGTAAAAATATTGTGGGATGACAGAGATATCAGGGACTTTGGTTCTCAAGGGGAACACAAATTAACCCTTGTTCTTTTAAAGGTTTCTGAAATGTCTTTTGTTAAAGAAAATACGGGAATATACCCAATATTATTATTGGATGATCTTTTTGCAAAATTAGACCTTGAAAGGAGTAAGAGAATAGTTACTCTTTTGAGTAATTTAAAATCAAGTACGGGGGACCTTGTTCAAACAATTATAACAACAACGGATTTGTTAAATGTTGAAAATAGTGGGTTGTTAAAAAAAGAAAACGAATTTACAACCTACCGCTTGGAGCGAGAGTGCAACACATAGGTAGCGCCTTAAAAAATTTTATAAAAGGTTCGGGTTTGGAAAAAGGACTTAATCAGCAAATGGCTATAGAGGTCTGGCCAAAAGTTGTTGGTAAAACAATTACAAAAAACACAGAGGCTATTTCTATTGAATATGGTGTTTTAAAAGTTCAAACAAAGACACCGGCGTGGAGGCAAGAGCTCCAGCTTCAAAAAATAGAAATAATTAGCAAGTTAAATAAAAAGCTAAATAAAAAAATAATAAAGGACATCCGATTCATATGAGCTTAGATCCAAAAAAATCAGAGTACAGTGCAGAAAACATTAAGGTTCTTGAGGGGCTTGAGGCGGTTAGAAAAAGACCTGCGATGTATATTGGAGATGTGGGGAAAAGAGGTCTCCATCATTTAGTTTATGAGGTTGTAGACAACTCGATTGACGAAGCGCTTGGTGGTTATTGCGACAAAGTTGTTGTTGTTTTTAATAGTGATGGTTCTGTAACGGTAGAAGATAATGGCCGCGGAATTCCAGTTGATTTACATAAGGAAGAAAATAGACCGGCAGTTGAGGTTGTTATGACGGTTCTTCACGCTGGGGGAAAGTTTGACAAGGGCTCTTATAAGGTTTCTGGTGGGTTGCACGGAGTTGGGGTTTCTGTTGTTAACGCGCTGTCTGAATGGTTGTGGGTAGAAGTAAGTAGGGATGGAAAAATTCATAGACAGGATTATAAAATTGGGGAACCACAAAACAAACTAAAGGTAACGGGAACAGCAAAAAACACGGGGACAAGAGTTTGTTTTTACCCAGATAAGAGTATTTTTAACACGATAGACTTTGAGTATTCTATAATAGCGGAAAGATTGAGAGAGCTTGCTTATTTAAATAGCGGTTTAGAAATTGTATTAAGGGATGAGAGGGTACAAGATGGAGAAACCAACACTTTTAATTTTGAAGGTGGGTTAAGTGACTTTGTAAGATATTTAGATGAAAACAATAGCCCTCTTCACAATAAGGTAATTACCGTTAGTAAAGAAGATGGAGAGGTTCCTGTAGATGTAGCTCTTCGGTATGGCAACACATATAATGATAATATTTTAACCTTTGTTAACAATATTAACACGATTGAAGGGGGGACACACCTTTCGGGTTTTAGATCGGCCTTAACACGGGCAATGAATAATCATGCTGCAAAAAACAATTTAATTAAAACAACAAAAACTGAAAAAATAACATTAACAGGTGAGGACTTTAGGGAGGGTTTAACGGCTATTCTTAGTATCAAGGTCGCGGAACCACAATTTGAAGGACAAACTAAAACCAAACTTGGTAATGGAGACGTTAAGGGATTGGTTGATAAGGTTGTTTATGAGGGAATTTTAGACTTTTTGGAACAAAATCCATCTATTGGTAGACGTGTAATTGAGAAAGCTCTTCTTGCCGCTAGAAGTAGAAGCGCCGCTAGAAAAGCACGTGAGTTAATTAGAAGGAAAAGCGCCCTTGGTGGTTCGTCTCTTCCTGGTAAATTGGCCGATTGTTCAAATAGGGACCCAGCTTTTTCAGAACTATATCTTGTTGAGGGTGACTCTGCGGGAGGTTCGGCAAAACAGGGTCGAGATAGAAGAACACAAGCGATTTTACCACTGAGGGGAAAAGTTATTAATGCTGAAAAAGCCAGAATAGACAAGCTTCTCTCTAATAACGAGGTTCAATCGATGATAACAGCTCTTGGTGCTGGTTTTGGTGGGTCTGATGACGACACGGGAGAAAGGTCTGCGGGTGACTTTGATCCAGAAAAATTAAGATACCATAAAATTATTATTATGACAGATGCGGATGTAGATGGATCTCACATTAGGACATTACTTTTAACATTTTTCTATAGAAAAATGAAAGAAGTAATTGATGGGGGGTACCTCTATTTAGCCCTACCTCCGTTATATCGGGTTTCCCAGGGTAAAAAAGAAGCATACGCATATGACGATAATGAAAGGGATCTTATTATTGAGCGAATGAATAAAGATAATAAAAACACCAAGGTTTCTATGCAGAGATATAAGGGTCTAGGAGAAATGAATCCAGGTCAACTTTGGGAAACAACAATGGACCCCGAAACAAGAACACTCCTTCAGGTTTCTGTTGAAAGCGCAGGTGAAGCAGCGGAAACTTTTCAAAATTTAATGGGGCATGATGTTGAAGCCAGAAGGTCGTTTATTGAAAAAAATGCGAAATTTGTCGTCAATCTTGATGTCTAATATTTAAGGAAAACAATGGTCAATTTTAATAGAGATAATACTCTTCCACGAGATATTGTGGCTGAGATGAAAGAAAGTTATTTAAACTACTCAATGTCAGTTATTGTGTCAAGGGCGCTTCCAGACGTTAGGGACGGATTAAAGCCGGTACACAGAAGAATTTTATATGGAATGAGTGAGTTAAGCTCAAGCTGGAACAGGCCATATAAAAAATCAGCAAGGATAGTTGGAGATGTTCTTGGTAAGTATCACCCACACGGAGATAGCTCCGTCTATGATGCTCTTGTTCGTATGGCTCAAGCTTTTTCAATGCGATATCAATTAGTTGACGGGCAGGGAAACTTTGGTTCTATAGATGGTGATAACGCCGCTGCGATGCGTTATACAGAGTCTCGAATGACCAAGTTAACAAGTGAAATGTTAAAAGATTTAGAAAAAGATACTGTAGAGTGGGGGTTGAACTTTGATGAAACACTTAAAGAACCTATGGTCATGCCATCTCGAGTACCCACTCTTTTAATAAATGGCTCAGAGGGAATAGCTGTTGGAATGGCAACAAAAATTCCACCTCACAACTTAGAGGAAATAATTAATGGCCTAATTGCAATGATCGAAAACTCTGAAATTTCAACCGAAGAAATAATGAGTCATATAAAAGGACCTGATTTTCCAACCGCTGGGCTAATTATGGGAATGGACGGTTTAAAACAGGCGTATGAAACAGGCAGGGGTAAAATAAAAATGCGTGCTAGGGCCCATATTGAAACAGCACAGAATGGTAAAGATAGTATCGTAATAACAGAAGTTACATACCAAACAAATAAGTCTAATTTGGTTGAAAAAATTGCTGACCTTGTAAGAGATAAAAAGATTGTAGGTATTACTGACTTAAGAGATGAATCGGATAAGGACGGAATTAGGGTTGTTATAGAAACCAGGAGGGACGCTGTTCCTGAAGTCATACTCAACCAACTATATAAACATACTCAACTTCAAGATACGTTTGGAATAATTTTATTAGCCCTTGTTAAGGGTATACCGAAAATAATGCCTTTAAAAGAAATACTAAACCATTTTATTGAATTTAGACATGAAATAGTAGTTAGAAGAACTGAGTACGAACTAAGAGAAGCAGAATCCCGAGCTCACTTATTAGAGGGTTTGAAAATTGCACTTGATAATATTGATGAGGTTATAAAAATTATCAGAGCTAGTAAAAACACGGCTCAAGCCAAAGAAGGTCTTATAAGTGGCTTTAGTCTATCTGAAATTCAAACTCAGGCAATTTTAGACATGAGGTTGCAAAAACTAACCGGCCTTGAGGTTGAAAAAGTTGTTACTGAATACAAAGAAGTAATAAAAATAATTTCTCATTTAAAAGGAATTTTAGATAGCAAAGAACAACGAATGGAAATAATAAAATCCGAATTAAAAGAAATTAAAGATCTTTATTCTGACCCTAGAAGAACAGAAATAATTCCTGTTGATACAGATTTCTCAATGGAAGATATGATAGCCGAAGAAGAGGTTGTTTTAACCATCACCCATCAAGGTTATATAAAAAGAACAGCTGCAAACACATATAGAACCCAAAGACGTGGAGGAAGAGGCGTTCAGGGAGCTATGAGTAAAGAGGAAGATTTCGTTGAGCATTTATTTATTGCTAACACCCACAATTATATGTTGTTTTTTACAGATAAGGGAAAGTGTTATTGGTTAAAGGTTTATGATATTCCGCAAGGAGGAAGAGCTGCAAGAGGAAGGGCTATCGTTAATCTAATTGGCTGCGCTCCAGATGAGAAAGTTGAAGCATTTGTAAGTGTTAGGGATTTTGACGATGATCGTTATATTGTTATGGCAACTCAAAAAGGAATTGTCAAAAAGACAGTTCTTTCTGCTTATGGAAAACCGAGAAAGGGTGGGATTTATGCTATAGAAATAAGAGACGGTGATAAACTAATAGAAGCGCGAATCTCAAACGGCGACCATGATATTTTATTGGGGACCTATGAAGGAAAGTCCATTCGGTTTTCAGAAAAAGATATAAGAGCTAGTGGTAGAAAAACTATGGGTGTTAAAGGCATAAAGCTTGGATCTGCTAAAGATAGGCTTGTTGGTATGCTTGTAGTTAGAAGAGAAGGAACAATCCTTGTCGCAACCGAAAAAGGTATGGGGAAACGAACAGATATTATCCAGTATAGAACTCAAACTCGTGGCGGTAAAGGTGTTATGACTATGAGGTGCACCGAAAAAACAGGAAACATGGTAAATATCATGGAAGTTGTAGATTCGGATGATTTAATCATTATAACGAACTCAGGCGTTTTAATGAGACAACCTGTCGCGGCCATAAGAACCATTGGTCGGGCGACACAGGGAGTTAAGCTTGTTAAATTAGATGGTGGTACAAGTATATCCGCCATTACTCGGGTAATTAGTGAAGATACGGCATCTTCAGCATCGTCAGAACCTGTAGAAGTAACTGATGAAAATAAAACAATAGATGTTTTTGAAGAAAAAGACGGGGGATCAGATGAATAATGGAGTTAAAGAATAAACTAGAAATAGTAAAAAACAATATTTCTTTGGCTCAAAAAAGAGCTGGTTTATATAACGATATTGAAATAGTTGCAGTAACAAAAACGCACTCGTTTAATATTATAAAAAAAGCATATGATGTTGGTTTTTTTTCTATAGGTGAAAACAAGGTTCAAGAAGCTTTAAATAAATTTGAATCCTTTAAAGAAATGCCTCTAATTAAAAAAAGATTTATAGGGCACTTACAATCTAATAAACTAAAAAAGTGCTTAGATATTTTTGATACAATTGACTCAGTAGATAGTTTAAAACTAGTAAAAAAAATATCAAGGGCTGGAGAATCTCTAGGTAAAAAAATTCCGATTTTATTAGAAATTAATACAAGCAAAGAAGAACAAAAATACGGTTTTTTACCTACAAAAACAGAAGCTCTTTTACCATGTTTTGAAGAAATTGGGGTAGAAATAAAAGGTTTAATGACCGTTGGGCCATTAACACAAGAAAAAAAAGAAATAAGAAGTTCTTTTTCCCGTTTAAGGGAATTTAAGGAGAAGCTTAATTCTGAAATTAACCATAAAAAAATGAAAACTTTGTCAATGGGTATGAGTAATGATTATGAAATAGCTATTGAAGAGGGATCAACGATGATAAGGTTAGGTACCTATCTTTTTGGGAAAAGGGGTATTCTTTAACTTTAAAGATTTTTCAAAGGGTCTAACCAAGGAATTACAAAGTCAAAAACTTTCCTAAAACTAATAGAGAGAGACCACGTGTTAACTTTTTGTCCCTGCTCTCCCTCACTTTCAATCCCTGCGAAAGCTCCGCTTAAAAAGAAAGGTTTTCCAATATTTAAGCCTAAAACTCCGGAAGAAAAACTCCACAGACCCCCCCCACCTAAGGTTAAAATTATTGCTTCAGAATTAGGGGCTTCAATCTCGTTCCAAAATGCTTTTGTAGAATAACGAAAGTCGGCCCTAAATCCTAAAGATGCCTTGATTTTTTCTATAGACTTAGTAAGAGCACTGAGGGAAACGCTGTGTATTTGGGAAGCTTTAAAACCATACTTACTTTCATTTAAAGGAAACTCACTGGTTAGTGTTCCACCGAAAAAAACAGGATTTGAACTTCTTTTTTTAAAGATTTGAGTTTCTAAAACCCACTTATAAACCCCTTCGCTAAGGCTAAAATGCCTATGCTCTTTTTTTTGGTCTCCATTTAAAAAAAAAGGGTCAGATGTTAAAGTGGACTTAGATGGAATAACTAAACCGGTACCAACAAAAAACCTCTTTCCATTACCAGCGCCATCATTAAAGATTAGATATCTCATTGTAACCCGAGTATCACCCATCCAACCTCCGATTGCATTAATAAAGTTAGTTTGAGTTCCTTCATCTCTGTGATGAATTGTTGTTGTATCTCCACTCCAATTCATATAACGATTTCCTAAACTTTGGCTAAGTGTAATATTCCAATAGTTTGTAAGTCCAATCGTAATCTTCGGATTAATTATAACGGATGACAAGGTACCTTCGTGCTCAAAGGTTTTATTTGACCCAACAACCTTTTCTCCAGGAAGAGATTCGTGCCACCAATCAATGTATTGATTCGTGTTGTCTAAGGCGAACATTACCTGTCCAGCCCAAAGACCTACCCCATTATCAGAATTGCCGACCGGCATAGAGGGGTTACTTCAAAGAGCTCACTGCCCTCGAAGAGAAAAGGTTAAAAGTAAAAATAATAAAATATATTTCATTATGTAAAATATTTTAGCAAAATTTCAAAGATGATTGTATTTAAATATAGTCTTTATGCTCCAGAATCTTTTATTAATAAAAAAGAATTGTTTGATCATATAGCGTATGAATTAGAAAAAGAACTAACGTTTGTTCCTAATAAACTTAATGAAACTATAATAAACCCAAGAAACTTTTATCGCATAAAAGAAAAATATAAATTTAGTTCGATAACTATATTAGACACACATAAAG
>ENA-OSJC01000171-OSJC01000171.1-marine-metagenome-genome-assembly--contig:-NODE-171-length-66141-cov-39.528457_pt1 | contig 66141 bp, 57 predicted proteins | sample MGYA00237885_ERZ534234 | MGnify/ENA primary metagenome ERZ534234 (study PRJEB26413, sample SAMN06343907) | marine metagenome | isolation source: coastal waters | place: Atlantic Ocean: West Antarctic... | reverse complement strand
TGTAGCAATGCCCAAACAAAGAAGAAAGTCGGCCTACGCAAGTGCAACACGTGTGCCAGTGCAGCGCGCGTGGCGACCGTCGATGGCACTGTCGCCCCGAGGATCCGGATGACTGTCCGGATTTGCTGTTTACACTGCTTCCGAAAGCCGCCGCAGAACCACAGGCGCTGAAAGCGCACGCGGATGCACTGCCGCCGCGCGGCGGCACATATGGCGCGATGATTTTTGTTTGTCGAACACTATGGCCACACGGGTGGCCGGGAGCTTCTCGCATGGGCGTCCTCTGATCAACCCCTCGACACGAGAGGGCGCGAACACAGCCCCCAGCTACGTGTACAGCTACATCGACAACTCGGAGCCTCCAAATTACGCTTACGATGACGTCCTGGGCAGAGAACACATGGTGCACTTGCACAGCCAACTTGCTGACTCGGATCTTAACGCGTATGCGCGGGTGAGCCGGGTGGCGCGCGATCAGATGAGCGAGGAGTCAGAGAGGCGGCTCAAACGCGCCCAATCGATCGACAAACACCGCATCGTAGAGCTGCTGCACACGCGCGGGCACACCACCTGCGACAATGGCAACCCTAACCCTCACTCGACCGCCTACACACGATGCGGGGTTCTGGGCGAGAAAATCGTGGAAGCCTTCCACGGGGCCATCGGCAGCGCCTACAATGCCGCGCCACAAGGCTCAAAGGTGGAGGTTAGGGTTTCCACGCCCAGAGAATCGAACGGTCCTGACTCCGCACTGCTTCTGTGGACTACGCGTCACACAGACGTGCCAGATTGGGAAATGTCCGTGGAGTTAGGGGCTAGGGTCGCAGGGGTCAAACAACATTCTTCGCTTGTGGTCTTTTCGGACCCGGTTGGTTGGCACCGCCACCCCCGCGCCCACACCGTCACAAGGGCCAGGGAGATCAAGCGCGCACGCATGGCAAGCATGAACCTCCTCGCGAAGGCTGGAATGCCCGTTTTGGATGTTTTCATTCGATGGATTGTCGCGGACCTCATCGACGTGGCAACGGCCGGGCGGCCCGCGGTGGATGCGAGATTCCACCCAAAGGATCCCTGCTCTCCAACACGGCCAGATGCAGACTTCCCACCCATGACGATGAATGGCGTGCGCACCATGCTCAGGAAGCATTGCACCGTGCGCTGGGCTGGAGGCGATCCGTTCACGGAGGGTGAGTCGCCGTTGTTTGCGGCGCCGGCCTTCCCCGACGCCGAATGAACGACGGTTGGGGCCCACACGTCAGCACAGGCACCGAGTCAATCCTATGCTTAAACGCGGCCCGCGATGGTATAATAAATCAAATCAAATCGTACAGGGTGGTGCCTGCTCTAAACTTGGCTTCCCCTTGCAACCTGATGGAAAACAGAACCTCAAATCTGTTGTTGGCGTGTCCAGACACCATGGCCATGGCGGCGTGATCATCGAGTAGCTCAAAGGACGCCCACACAATGTTGAGGTCACGGAGGGCAGCGCGGTGTGTGGCGGTGAAGCCTCCCAGCTGCTCGAGGGTCATTTGGTCAAGTTCGGAGAGGTTGATCGTGACGAGCTTGTGGAGCTGGAGGTTGTGCAGACCCCCCTCGAAGCCCCACGTGCCCGCTAGGTCGAGCTCCTTGAGGTTGATGAGATTGTTGAGTTGAATGGCATGGTCGGGCGTGAGGTGCAGACCGTCGAGGCCGAGAAACGTGAGATTCGTGAGCTGTGCGACGGCGCGTATGACCGTGTCCATGTCGTCAAGTTCGCACCTGGTAAGGTCGAGGTGGTTGAGAGTGTGCTGGTTGACAAGGAAGGTGTGGAGCATGTCCGTGTCGAGGTTTTCGGATTCCTGAATGGAAAACGTCGTGAGATTCAGTTGCTGCAGCGGGGAGAGGTCGGTGACGCAATTGGCATGCGCGAGGGAGAGGACGGTGACGGACGCCTTGTTGCCGAGGAGTGCCATCGTGTGGTTCGTGACGCCCGGAGAGCCGCGGCCGGTGCAGGAGAGGTCGAGCTCCTGCAGATGGGTCACCGAGACAATGCGCGCGACGGCGGTTTCCTGTAGCGCCGTCTCTTCCGCGTTGACACGGGTAAGCGTTGGAAACCGTTCGATGAACGGCAGGACGAGGTTGGGGTGCAGCCCTTGGATGTTCCAATGCGCTGGAAAGTCGTTCTCCGCGGCGATGTTGAGGCAGTGGACGGCATTCGGGGGGAGGCGCCCCGGAAGCTGGGGCAGTAGTTCCGCAATGTCGGCGACGCACGCGGCGGTCTCGCCACTCGGGTGGCGCAGTAGGATGTTTCGCCAGGCGACTTCCAGAAAGTAGCCGATGTGCAGCTCGCCGATGTGGACGTAGTTCTGCATGCAATGTCGAAAGTCGTTGCACACGTTCCACAGCGTGAAGATGGCGAGCTTGGCGTCGCGGGCGGCAAACGTGAGGATGCACGCGAGCAGTTCAATCGGAACAGCGAGGATTGGGGGCCCACCATGACACTGGTCAGACATCTTGAGTTTTTTTTTTGTGGTAAAGGGGGGGGGGCCGCCGGTGTACGGTGTGTGGTTATGGTGTGGCACACCCTGCCCCGCCGCTCTTGACGCGCGGGATTTGGTGTGCAACGTCGAACAGGGGCTTTGCGCGCGCAGCTCGGCGGAACCGCAAAGTTGAAAGGTACCATGTCCTTAACACCCAGCGCGAAGCGCAAGCTCGCTTGTTGAAGGCAGCGGAGGCACGACTTGCAGACTATGAACAGAGACTCGGACGCTCGGCAACCCAGGCTACAGCATTGGCCGAAGAAAATGAAAGGTATGAGCTAGTGCTGCAAGAACAAAAAGACGTGACGTTCGAGCTTCAACGCGAATTGGAAGAGGCAGAGTTTCAAGCGCAGCAGGTGAGAGCACACGAGGCCACCCGCGTTCAGACAGCTGCGCCGATGACCAACCCAATGGATGACGAGGCCCACGAGTTGAGGATGGAAATGCTCGATTTGAAATCCCAAATTACGTTTGACCACCAGCGCATCCGCGCCCTGGAGGACAGGCTGGTTGATTGCGATCGGTTTGAACGCGAACAGTTCAACTTGGCGACGGCCCAAAACGATGCCGCGGTAAAGGGCACGCAAGATGAGGACAATTACATCAAATGGATGGAGAACCCACTGGACCTACCATGAATGCAGGGCAGCACGCGGTCGGCTAGGGCACAGCCGTAACAATCATGGGTCAACTCGTGTGCGCCGCGGCTCTCGCGGCATTTGTGGCAAGTGCCTCGGCCGCGCCAGCTGCAGGGATGCACGCTCGCCCTCGTCGTGGACGCCATCCGAATTGGCCAAAAAGCCCGCATGCATGGCCAGGGCGCCTAGGCCGGGTCCACAACCTCGTCGACACGTGTCCCACGCCCCACGACGCGATGGCGATGTGTGTCGACTCCAACGCTTCGCTGGCGCGCGACCTTGTGTTTCGTGTAAAACTCGACTCAACCGCCTCGGTGCGTTTAGATGCGGTCACGCAATGGCTTACAACGGCCGTGGGGAAGCTCTACCCCGTGCCTGATTGCTTCGAGTGCGACTACCCGTGTGCACTTGTGTCCGGGACCCTTCACAACGACTGGGCCGATGAGGAAGCCAATGACACGGTCCAAAACCAAATCATCGCCGTGGCCCACCGCATGTGGGGACCCGCGGAAAATTGTTTGCGCGAAAACTCGCGAATGAAGGGCCTGGTGGTTGTGCAGGAGTCCGCGAAACCAATTGACGACCAGCACCTGCTCGACCCCCGCAACGTCGCCAGTGCACTGCGCGAGAGCACCTTTTTGCCCGTGCCAGCTGGTGTTGTCGCGGTGGGAGTGTCCGGGGTCAGCTACGCGTATGCGAAAATGGTGTGGGCCGAAATTGTCACACCGAGCCGCAATTGGATGGACGGCGAGGGCAAAGGCTACATGGTGCACCCGATGTTCATGTTCACCGAAAGCGTGGGCTATGACGGCATTCGAGAGATGAGCTTTAATTTTGGATGGGGTGACCTGCACTGACTGCGCCAGCCGCCGCGCCCTTTCATCAGAATAAACCGTCTACAGGGCCGAACCCAGCGGGCGGCCGCCGCCGGCGCGAGGGGGAGCTCACAGCAGCGATTTGGAGTCGATCTTAATGTTTTGATCGTTGGTTGGCCACGCGAGGCGGGCGAGCAGCCCCCCGGCCACAAGTGCCACGCCCGCCGAAAACACGGTTGCGACGACGGCGTTGCTGTGCTCGTGGCTGGCGTACGCGCTGCTGCGGCTCCCCGACACGCAGACGAATGCTGCCGCGAGCAGCAGGGCGCACCCTGACAAGCGGTGCAGGGTGCGCACACCCTTGCCGACGTGGGTGGCCGTCCTGATGTAGATGCCCGCAAACGACTGGCACACCAGCATGATGAGGACCGTGTACCCAGCCGCGCGGTGGGTGGCGTTGGCGTTGCCCGTCGTGGACGCCACCCCGACGCCCGCGCACAGCAGCAGTGTGCCGAGGGGCATGAGCAGGTAGTGGAGTGCGCGCGTAGCCTGCACAACGTGTGCTGCGGCGCCCGCCGCGAGTGCAAATGTGCCTGCAATGAAGAGCGCCGGCGCAACGGATTGAATGCCTTTTCCATTCCCTGGGTCCGTGTTGGTTCCGAGCCGTCCGGTGATGGCGTCGGCGGCGAGCACGCCCGCCGCGGCCGCCGGCGCTGACGTGTGGCAGTTGAAGGGCGTTGCCAAAGCCGCGGCGTCGCCCACGTACACGTTGCTCTGGTTCTGAACGCGCAGGCCCGTGTGGTTGACGGTGCCCATGAAATGCCATGCCTGTGCGTTCATCCCGAGTTTGCTTGCCTCCTGGGGCAGCGTGTACGGCTTGCCTACGGTGTGCTGTTCCATGAACGTGGGGAGCATGAGCATTTTGACTTCGAGCCTTCGCTCGGCAGTCACCATGCCGCCGTTGGTCTCCACGCCTCGTGCCTCGTCGTACGTGAGCGTTTGGCGGCTCACTTTGCCCTTTAGTTCAAAATCCGTCTTGTAGTAATGGTTGTAGCCTTTGAATGATTGTTCCCCGAGCAGCTGCGGGTCGGCGAGCGCGCCGGCCGCGAGGATGACGGGTGACTCTGGTGTGATGTCGATTGTTGGCGCGCAGTTGCCCTCGAACACGACCTGTCCGTTGTGCACCAAGCTTGCCGTGCAGTTTGTGTGGAGGGTCACTGAGCCGTTCGTGTAGGTGGTGGCGTTGACTCGTGTCCATGTGATGGCGGCCGCGATGCTTTTTCGTGTCATCTTTGCGTTGGCAGAGGCAAACGTCGCGTGGTCGCAGTCGCCCTGCGTTTTGCACGCCCACATCATGAAGCCGTCGCGGCTCTGCAGCGCCGACACGAACTGCATGGCGGCGCGCGCGTCGTCGATCGCCACGCCGACCGACCGGGCGAGGTCACCGTGCGTTCCCGGTGCGTACACGGCGCCGTTGACGTTCTGGTTCCCACCGACCATGCACGCAAGTCGGTACTCATCCACGGTCGCGTTCATGACGCCGGGCGAGCACGCGGCGGTCGTCCGCATGTGGCTCGTGTCTCGGATCGGCATGCTGTAGAACCCCTCTGGTTCTTTCTGGCCCTTCTCGTACACGTGGACCGCACACACGTGGCTGAGGCGCATCGCGGCGGCAAGCCCCCCCGGCCCAGCCCCAATGATGTGCACCGCCTTCAATGCGACAACGGGCGTTGGCTCCGACACCACGACGACGTGTGCACCCGCGTCCCGTCGCAGCACAAGCGTGACGCGCACGACTGGATGTGCGCCGGTGACGTTGAACCGTGCCGAGGTGATCTCGGTGTTGCTCGCATGAACAATGCATCGTTCATTGCGCTGGGTCGCCGGGTCCACCGCCACCAGCGTGGTCAAGTCGTTGAGAGGGTACACAAGCACGCCGCGAAAGGGTTTACGGTCTGCAAGGTGGGCCGAGCACGCGCCGTTGCTGCATTCGACAACAACGGCGTTGTCTTTGACGAGGTCAGAGGGCGCCGGCAGCGCGTCTGAACACGGCACGATCATGCCGTTTGGATACGTGGCCACGCGCGCCACCAGCGCGAGCATCACAAGCGCGCGCATGGCTGTGGTCATTTGCTGATGCGGCACATATACGTGTGTGGTGTAAATCTTAGAAAACACGGGCTGGTTTTTATTTAGTGAGCACAGAAACAACGGGCGTCATGCAGCACACGCTAGTTCGGCTTTTGGCTGCGGCAGCCGTCACGGGCGGCGCGCACGGCATTCTGGAAGCGACGCTAAGTTGGCACGCTCCATTGGGAATTTGGACGGTCATCAAACACCACCAGGTCGGTTTGGACATTAGATTCGACTCCTTGACCGGCGACGACGGGACGTTCACCTTACGCAGCATTTTTCCTGAAGATGGATCAACAGGCCACATCCCGCTTCAAACGTTCAGTTTCCCGGGTTTGAAAGCTAAACTCTGTCAAAACGCGACCAATCTAAGAGAGGTCCAAGGTGAAATCTGTCAAAACGCGACCAAGCCAACAGCGGTCCCAGCCACGACGTGCGGCAAAGACAAAGCGGGCCTTGATGACCTCGATGGCGGCGGAACCGCGCTCGTGATTTTGTTGGGGTCAGGGTTAGCACTGAGCCTAGCTCTGCACGCGTGGATGTTCCATCGCACTAGGCACGATGGCGACACGCTTGCCGATTCAAAAATGCTGCTCTAGTCTAGTGTGGGGTTTACGTGTAAATCTGAGGAAATCACGGTTGGGTGTGTATTTAGTCCCCACCGCAACAACGGGCGTCATGCAGTACACGCTCGTTCGGCTATTGGCTGCGGCAGCCGTCACGGGCGGCGCGCGCGGCATTCTGGAGACGGGGGTCGCATGGCAGGTTGAACCGGGGGAATGGAAAGTGACCCAGGGCAGCGATGGGTATGCCGAATTGTACCTTACATTCAACTCCTCAAAAGGTGACGGCAAGATGTTTACATTAATCAGCGTGCGGCCTTACCAACAGGATGTTGATTTAAAAGCGCACATAGGCCACGTCCCGTTTCAAACGTTCGGTTTCTCGGGTTTCAAAGCTGAAGTCTGTCAGAACGCGACTAATCCAACCGCGGTCCCAGCTGAACTGTGTCAAAACGCGACCAAGCCAACAGCGGTCCCAGCCACGACGTGCGGCAAAGACAAAGCGGGCCTTGATGACCTCGATGGCGGCGGAACCGCGCTCGTGATTTTGTTGGGGTTAGGGTTAGCGCTGAGTCTAGCACTGCTCGCGTGGAGGTTGCATCTCGACAAAGACGACGACGGCACGCCCGCCGGCACGCCCGCCGGCGTTTCAAAAATGCTGCTCTAGGCATCGTCGCCCCCTTCGTGTTCGTCGGCGCCTGCCCCGTCGTAAAGCTTGCACACGCTGTACGCGTAGTCGCGATCGTCGTCTGACAAGTGGGGAACATTGTCGTTCCAATGGGTGCTCCCCGGCCCTTTAAAATTGATCCACGCGGTGACCGCTTGCTGTGCATGCGCTGCGGAAGGGTCGGCCAACAGGGATGCCCAGAACGCCCCGTCGTGTTCTTCCATCCACTCGGCGATGGTGGAATGTTGGAATGGCCCGGAATGGTGCGGAACATGCGACAAGTGGTCGTAGAGCTTGACCCATCCTCTGGTCTCGTCCACGACGGCCGGCGCTAGCGTCATCGCATCGTTGTAAGTGAACGCGGGGTACCCCTGAGCAGAGCGTTCGTTGCCGTACGCCCAGAGGTGTCCGTGGAATGCGGTCCAATCCGGCTGGACGTGTATGCAGTCCTTGAGCGTGAGGGGCACGCCATCGCGCAGGATGTACCTGAGATGCAGGCGGACCGCCTCTGGACCGAAGCCGTCCATGGGTTCGATGTATGGCGGTTTGTCCTCCTGTGCGAGGAGTGACGCATCGATGCCGGCCGCGGCGAACCAATCCGGGTGCGCCTCCGCTGTGAAAGGCGTCTGGGCAATGCCGAGGCTGATGACCCAGCTGTGTGGGTCGTTGATCCCCGCAACCGGCGCGTACACGGCGAAGACGTTGTTGCCTCCGACGTACTCGGATTCTCCCCCCTCCGATTCCATGGTGTGCCCTCGATGGCGACCTAGGGCATATACTTCACGCCATCGTGGCACCACTTTAAAGTCTGATGTGGCGCCCGCCCTTCGGGCGGGCGGCCTGTTGGGCGGGCGGCCTAGTCGCCGCCTGCCTCGTGGAGCTTGCTCCCATGGTACGCTTGGTTGCGCTCGGTGTCTGTCAGGTGTTCGAACTCTTCGTTCCAGTCGTCGCTCCCCGGCCCTTTGAAAGTGATGTACGCGGTGACGGCTTGCTGGGCACTACCAGGGTAGGGCATGTGTGCTTGCGGCCGTTCAGGCGTCGCCCCCGTCGTCCTCTCTGCGTGTCGTCCTGAAGTACGCGGCGATGCGGTCGTCCTCTGTCCAGTGATCATCTGCCCATTTGTGGCTGTCCGGCCCGGCAAAATTGATCCACGCGGTGACCGCGTGCTGCGCTGTTTCCCCTGATGTGTGGTCGTGCCAGAAGGAGGGGTCGTGTTCCTTCATCCACTTGCCGATGGTGGAATTCTCGAGGTGTGGCCAGATCAGTGGCCCGTCGGGTGACACCCTGACCCACTTGCCCACCCCTGCGGGGTCCACCACGGCCGGCCAATGCGTCGCCGCTGCTTCGTCGCTTATCGCGTTCCCTACGGCGTTCGCGTAAGCCCACAGGTGCTGTCGGTACATCTCAACGGCGTTCTCGTCGTCTGTGAGCGCCCTCGGCCATGTGGTCCACGTTGGCAGCATAAACCTGAGGAACAAGCGGACGCGGTTGCCGTCGTTGAACCGCTGGGGTGCCCCCCACGAGTGTATGTAGGGCGCCTCTGTTTCCTCCAGGGTTTGGGTTCTCTCGAGTGGTCTCTCGGTGTTCCAGTTCGGGTGGTTGAAGAGCGTTAGTGGTGTGGCCGCGGTGCCGAGGCTGATGACCCAGTAGTTGGGGTCGTTCTGGCGCGCGCGTGGCGCGTACACCGCGAACAAGTCGTGTGGATTCCAAACGTGGTCGTCGTCATCGCCCGCCATCCCCGGCGCGTAGCCTGCCGCGATGTGTTCCATCGTGTGCGGGATTCGTGCAAGCATATATGCTGTGACGTCAGATGGCTGGCTGCACGGCCCTTAGGACCGACGCATTTTATTTGAGGATTACAATGTGCTCACCAGTGCGCGAGCGGCAGGAATCCGCACACCATGAACACGATCTCGTTGGGCAATTCGTCGGGTTCGTGCGCGCGGAGCTGGCACGTGAGCATGGTTGCGACGGCTGCGCGTGTTGTTGTGCACGCCCAGAGGTGGCGGGACGGGTGCCACCACGCGCGCCTGACGCGTGGGATGTTGTTGCACGCCTGAAACGTGGCGTGGGGCCAAATGATGCGCAGCGCCTCGATGCGCAATGCCTCCGTGACGACCCACCTAACGTTGGGGCTGTCGGAGAAGGCGTCGTTGCTGAGCTCCGTCTCCCCCCCGATCCAGACGCGCGTGAGGCTCGGGTTGGCCCCAAAGGCGTGCCCGCTGACGCGCGGGCACCCCGATGGGATCACGACCGTCGTGATGGGGCACCCGTAGAAGCAGTACCGCGGGACGGTGATGCACAGCTCGCCCTCGCCCATGGAGGCGATGTGGAGGTCTTTCACCCGTGAGTGCTCGAACGCGCGCGCGCCGAGCTTGACGCCGGCCGGCACGACAACGGCCCCCACGGCGGTGTGCGCGAACGCGCTCATCCCCACGGTGTGCGTCGGTATCCCCCCGCGCCATCGGCGGTGGGGAAGCCTGACGTGCGTCAAGCGGGAGCATCCCTCGAACGCGCGCGGGCCGACCTGCACGCAGGTGTCCGGCAGGCTCACTAACCCTATCCCCGACTCGAAGAACGCGTCCGCGCCGATGGAGAGCAGCCCCTCTGGGAGCTGCACGGGGTCTGCGAGCCGGCACCCCGAGAAGCACCGCGGCCCGATCTGTGTGATGGACCCGAGGCACAGGTGGTCGAGGGAAGTGCAGCGCATGAACCCGCCCGCCGGGAGGGCGGCGAGTCGGTGGCCCACTATCATCACGCGGAGCCCTGTGCACTTGGCGAATGCGCCCCCGCCGAGGGTGCGGAGCAGGTCGGGCAGCACCAGCGATTCGATGCCGGCGCACCCGGCGAACGCGTTCCTGCCGATGTGGCGGGTGGCCCGCGACAGCGGCGCATTGGACAGGTTGAGCTTCGTGCAGCCGCGGAAAGTGTTGTCGCCCACGCGCATCACCGCGGGCCCAAATGCGACTGTGAGCAGGTGCTGGCACCCGCGGAAGCTCTCGTCCGCCACGTTGGTCACCGTCGACGGCAGGCTGAGCAGGACGATTTTTGTCTTGGAGAACGCTGCGCACCCCGTGTCGACTACGCCGGGTGGCAGGAGGAGGTGCTCGAGGGGCGTTCCGGCGAAGCACCTCGCGCCCACCTCGATGACCCCCTCCGGGACCACGATCGCACGGACGGCCGTGTTTTTGAACGCGCCCTCGTCGAGAGACGTGAGTCCCGGCGGGAGGACGACGCGCGCGAGCTTGTCGCACCCTGCAAAGGCGTGCTTCCCGACGCGCGCGGTGCCCTTGCCGACGACCACCGTGACAAGCGCGTGCTCCGCCTGGTGCGCGCGGGGCCCCACGGCGCACGCGTCGTGGCGCAGGCTGCACCCGTCCCCATAGGTGAGCGTGTACGGCATGGTTGTGGTGCTGCGCACGCAGCGAAGGTGGATGCAGGCGCTGGCTGACGTGTGTTTTAAGTTTTTTTTTTAAAAGCCGCATGGTCCTAACTCGTGCCGCGCGCGCGCGCTCGGTCCGTTTGGACGACCCTGTCACTTTCTGACGACCTCATGCCTGGCGGCCACCCGCGCGCGCTGTAACCAATTTTTGGGCGATTTAAGAAAAAAATTTGGAAAAAAAATTGAAAACCACGCGCCACCATCGTCCACGTGTGCCGGAGGAGGTCGCCCCACTCGATGGTGCCATCGGACGTGCCGGGATGCTCACGCAGCCATGCGGGGTGCCGCGGTGCAATCGCCAAAAAAAATCCCAAAATGTTGCCCAAAATCGTGACTTGGGGCCGATTTGGGCCGCGCGCGCTAAACAGCACACCACAACACCACACCGACCACCCGAAAACCCCCCCCAAAAAAAAAAAAAAAATGCGAACCCTGAAGCGCGCGCGATCCGCGCAGCTTGAGCGTGACACCGACGCCTCGTTGGTGCGCCCCGACTCACTCATCCGGGAAGCGACAAGTGTGAACGAGGCGTCGGGATTTTGCCTAACACAGATATCGAAGATGGTGCTCAAGGTGAGGCCGCGCGCGCGTGCGCGCTCCACCCTCCTTGCCTCCGAGCGCGCGCCCGATCGCGTGCGTGGCTGAGATGCTGACGCGCTTTGCGCAACCGCCCGCAGATCGCCAAGGACAAACTTCGCTTTCACGGGGACTTTGAGGAGGCCGCGATGGAGATGTTGCAGCAAAGCGCCGTCGCACACGTCGAGCGTCACCTGAACACTGCGCTGTCGTTGGCCACCGCCGGCGTCACGCGGACGCCCTCCACCCTACATGTGCTGCACGCGGCTGCTGTCTGCCTGGGCGAGCCGGGCATTATCGACGCCGTCGGCCGGCGCAACCGCGGCAGCGCCAACTCGAAGAACGCCAAGACGGATGCGGCGCGCCTTGAACGCTACCGTCAAACAATGGACCTCGCGCGCGGCTCGATGCCGGTGGAGAAGCCCAAGGGGCACCCTGTGCTCGGCACGTCGTTCATGAGTTTGTGCTCCGGGACCCGGTGCACGAGCTGCCCCGACGACGCCAAAGCGGCGTCTCGCACTCGCTTTCTCCGTCCCGGCCGCAAAGACCCCAAGACGAAGGTGCAGCGGGAAACGTGGGTCCTCAAGGCCGCCGTCGCCCCCCCTTTCTGTGCGTCTGCCGAACATGGCCCCTCTGCGACGGACGACTCCCTTCAAGACTACCTCGTCAAACGCCGGCCGTTCGGCTATGTAAAGTGCCTCTGCGCGGACGGCGGCGTGTGCATTGTGCCGAGCACTATGCTCTGCTGCTACACGCTCCCGGCGGGCGAAAAATGCAAAGAGGTCTGCCACGTTGCCCACGGCTGGCCGTTGAACAAGGATCACCTGGCACACGGTGACTTTGTGATGGACGTTCTCGAGCGCGGCAACAAGACGGGGCATTGTCCAACAAAGAAAGAGGTCCAGACGTACGCCGAGGCAGAAAAAAAGAACAGTCACCGTGTGAACGGCATCAAGAACATCCCCTGCGACGACGACATCGCAGCAGCGCTCGTTGGCCTGGCGGCCCACAACGTGATTGTTGCCCACGGCGCGGACGCCTCCGAGGCAAGACATGGCCTGCTCTCTACGGCGCAAGAGACCATCGTGGCGATCGACCCCATATTGTGGCGCAACGAGCCCAAGTACGACGACGCGTCGCCCGCGGCGTTTTCTGAGCAGCGCCATTACCTCACGCGGTCGTGTGCGGCGAGGCACGGCATCCCCCTGTGCAAGGATGTCCTCCCCGACGACGTCACGACGCCGGGCTGCCACTGCGAGTGCCCGCACTACCCGGATGTGGTGGGTGAGCCCCTTCCCCCTCCCGTCCTGCCCGACGACGCCGCAGCCCCCCCGACCGTGCGGCGCCGTGAGCTCAGGGCCGAGCGCAAGATTGCGCTTGAAGTTGTCGACGCGCCCGAGCCCGTGACCGTGCGCATGGTCGTCGATGGGGACAACGCTAGCGAGCGGACGCAGCGCAAGCGAGCCAGAGCTGTCAAGGGCCTTCTTGACAAAGGCATCTTGCGAGAGGTCGAGTTGATACAATTTGCGGTCAAAGGCGTCCGCACCGAGGCGGTCGGCAACAACAACGAGACAAGGTCGGTGGTGTTTTTCGCCGAGGGCACTCGCGTGGCTACCCCTAGGGTCGGTGGGCGGGCGCGGTTTGGCGACGGCATGGAGTCGGACGTGCTCGCGTTCGACCCCGTGGCGCTGAGTGTCGTCGTGGACGGGGAACTTCCGCGCGTCACGTGGATGAGTCTCGAGTGTGACGCACCACCGCGACGCGAGGGGTCCCTCTCACGCGACGAGTTCGTGTTGGCGTCCACCGTGATGCTGGGCGGGCCCGCGGCAGACGCGGAGGACGACGTACACAACGCGCGTTCGTACGTGTCGCCCCTGGTTAGCTCACCCTGGCAAGTTCGAGACGAAGACGACGGCGTTGTGTGCAACGGGCTAGCGCACCCGCGCGCGTGGAGCGAAGTCGCGCCGCTCGAGTTTAACCGCCCGCGTTGCGCACGTGCGCCGGCGCCGGTGCAGAACTTTAAAGTGGAGGAGGAGGATGTGGCTGCCATGCCTAAGTTAAAAGCCAATGTGGAGAAGGAGTATGATCTGTCTGACTTTACCCTTAATGCATGGTAATGAAAGTTATGGCAGCCCCATTGCGAAAGCGCAGATGGCCGATGCGTTCGAGTCGTTGTAGTGGGGGCTCTGCACCACGAGGTTCGCTGCCACCACCGGCGCGGGCAGGCGGGCGCGCCACGTGCCGCGGGGTTGCATCGCCAAGGCCACGGCCGCCACGGCTTCGCGGGCGCCGAGTCCGCGTGCGGACGCGGCGACCACCGCGACCATGCCGGTCACGACAACATCCACACGGCCGGCCTCGACGATGGCGGGGTGCAGGCAACCCACAAAGTCGCACGTTGTGCACAGCCCGAGTGAGACGGTGGTGCCGTTGATGAGGGCGGTCGGCTGCGCGGCGCGGACCCAGCGCAGCGCGGCATCTGTTGGCGTGCCGCCCCTGTCGCACGCTGCGCGCGCCACGCCCCATGCGCTTGCGTAGGCGCCCCGGCCGCAGCCACTCCCCACGCCGGCGGGCGCCGACACGAGCGGCAGCTGCTCCGTCGGGCGCACGCTGACCCCCACGACGAGGATGCACAGCGTGACAAAAGCGCACGCGCCCGCGGCGCCCGTTGCGAGCGCATGCATCAGTCGAGGAGCACGGTCGCGCAGTTGGAGATGTTGCGGACGTCCGGCTTTGTGAGGAGCACGCCGATGCGTGCGCTCCCACAGTTGGGCGTGTGCAGGTGCAGTGTTGCTGTCTCTGTGCCCTCGAAGCCCACGAAGTATGCCCCCCGCCGTCCTCGACCCCAGGTGACCGGGGCGCCTACGGGGATGGTCTCGAGTTCCCGTGCGTCGCACATGATGGTCACCTTCCCGCGCACGACAAGCACGAGGCGGTCTGCGCCGCCCCGCACGCCGCCGTGCCTTCGAGCGGTCTCGCCGCGCACGGCGGCGACGGACACGCCCTTGAAGTCCGCGAATTGCAACGTTGAGTCGGGCACGTCCGCCACGCAGGCGTACACGTCGCTCACGCCGTCGGAGCCACCGCCACCCGCGAAGCACATCGTCATCGGCGGGATGGTGTGCGCGTGGTCCTTCGTGCTGCGCGGGTTGTGTGCCTTTGCGCGGAACTGCGCCACGATCGGGTTGCCGTGGCCCTCGGTGGAAGGTGGCACCTGCATGTCTGTTCGTGCCGTTCCTCCTGGCCAGCGTATATATGCCCTGCGCGGGAAAGAGGGACACAGCGAGTCATGCTGGCCAGCACGCACGCGCCCGCGCCCGGATTCGCCACGGCTGCCTTGCCCGTGCACCGGACAATATGGGGAGGGCCGTGCGGCCCGCCGGTGGGCGAGCCGAGTGCGCCGGTGGGCCCGTGTGTGCGCCTTGACGACGTGTCCGAGCCCAATGTCGCGCCCGACGTGGTGACGGCCGCGGTCGTGTTGCACCGCGCCCACTTCGCGGGGCGCAACAAACCCGTGTACGTGCCGGGCGGCACGCCCGTCTGCCTCGCGCCTCACGGGTGGCACGCGGGCGAGCCGCTGCACATCGCGGTCGCGGGTGAGCTGCCGAACGAGGAATGGCAGCTGCAGCTTGGTGACGTCGCCGACGTCGTGGGCCACGCGCAGGCACGCTGCTCGGTCCTTGCGGGTGCCGCGGTGTTCAAGCAGGGCGTCCCCGCCCACGTGGCGCTAAGTGTGCAGAACGTCGTGCACGTCGCCACGGACGCGTTCGCCGTCAAAGATTTCCGGATAGGCGACTCGCTGGCACTCGCCGTGAGACACGGCGAGGCGAGGCCGCGCGTGCACGCGCGCGGGTACGTGGGGGACTCGGGTGGGGCGCGCGTCTCCCCCATCGAGCCGCACGCGCGGGGCTGCGGCGCACGGTGCGACCTTGGCGCGCCGTACAAGTGGACGTTCGGGCGTGTCCTGTGGTACGAGGACCCGGCCACACAAATCGTGCTTGAACCCCCTGGCTCACAAAGCGCCAAGGACGCCGCGCTCGCGTGGCTGCGCTCGATACCCATGTCCACCCATGCGGACGACAGGCTCGTGGGCCTCGACGGCGTCACGGACGCGCACAAATCGGTTTTGTTTGCCGCCGCGGTCCGGGCCTTTGCCGTGTTCGTTGAGCGTGGCGGGTGGGACGACATGCGTGACAAGATTGCTTCCTCCGCAATCGTCGCCACCTACAAAGACGCGCAGGAAGCGCACTACAAGCTGCGTGCGTTCGCGACGTGCGCCACGAGCGAGGACGTGTGCGCGTGCGTGCTGGGCGCGGATGAGAAGGAGCGGGGGGCCCGCGCTGCGGGCGCCGGCGCGGTGCTAAAGCTAGTTCGCGCCGCCGTGGGTGGGCCAGCGTGGCCCTTCGTGCCCCCATTCGCCGCCAATTTCGAGTTTGGGTCCGTCCGCAGTTTACCCGACATAGATGATGAGGAATTTCAGATCGCCTCCACAGCCGCGGTCGATGGGGGCGGGGCAGCGTTCAAACCCGCGAAGACCCTTGCGGCGACCCACCAATTGTTGCGTACGTGGGACATCACCGCTCCCATGCAGATGTACAGAGACAAACGCAATGATGTGGCGCTAAAGGCGCTGAAACAAATTCTCACAGATTACGGCCTAGAATCAACCGCCCGCGAGTGCCGTTTCGTGGACACGGCTGCGCGGTGGAACCGGGTGTGCGTCGTGATTGAGCACTGCCTGAAGTGGAGGAGCGGCATGGACCAAGACACCAACAAGTGGGGCGTGAATGACAAAGTCCTATTAGATTTCTCTCTCGCGGGCGGCGGAGACAAGAACACATATGCTGGTGTCGACGATGAGAGTTTGGAAAGGGTCGTGGAAAGCACGTTGGACACGGCTCTTTCAGAGTTGGAAACCATGTCAGGCTGGATCTACACCGCAATAGACGACCCCTTCCACGTGATCCACCGTGTCTCGGACAGCGAGACACTTCTCCTGATGAAGCAAGGGCTTCGCGGGGCCATGCTCCTGTGTGGCGACGGCGAAAATTTCCAAAGCCGCTTCAACACGTTGGCTGTGCTCTTAAAGTCCATTTTCGCGGGCCACGAAGATGGGTGGGCTGCGCGCGCATGCGTCGTGTACGAATTCGCCAATCTCGGGGCATTTTTTTGGCAAAAAACGGATGAAGGGCACTATCGAATCAAGGCTGAGAACCCTGTCCTCCATGACGATCTCATCTGGCCGATGCTCGAACCAGATGCCACCGACGATGCCGAGTGGTCACGCATCGTGCGGAACGCCCAGGTGTTCGTGGCGTTTGCGTGAACTATATAAGCGCGGCGGCACGGCGGGTTAACCATGCAGAACCCCGTGTCCGCGTCCTCCTTCCCCGGGTACCCCGCGGCGGACTCCTCCGCCGCCAACAACCGCACGTTCTGGGGTGGCGTGGTCCCCTCGGTGGGCGCGCCTGCCCCGTACCGCGGCGGGGTCACCTTTGGGACCCTCAGCCTCTCCGAGCCCAACACAAGCCCCGACGTCATCACTGCGGCGGCCGTTCTCCACCCCGCGCACTTTAAGGACGGCGTCAACGAGCTCAACGTGCCGGGCGGCACGCCCGTCTGCATTGCGCCCGACGGGTTTGACTCGCGCGGGGAGCCGAAGCACGTCCTCGTGGCGGCCCCCTTCCCCTCGTCCGCGGACGTCTCGCCGAGTAAGGATGCGACGGGGAGCTACACGCTGCACCCAAACGCCATGTGCACCGTCCTCGTGGGCCCTGCGCGTTTCCGCCGGGGCGTGGTGGCGTACGCGGCCCTTGCCGTGCAGAACGTGGCCACGGTCGTCTCCCACAAGAAAAGCGCGGGGCGCGTCGGCGACGCGATGTACATCTCGGTGCGGGCGACGGAGGGCACGTGCCCCGACGTCTACGCGGACCTCCGTCCCGGCGACGTTGCCGCGCGGCGCATCATCCCGGTGACCCCGTGGGGCGTTTACGGCACGCGGTGTGATGTGGGCGCCCCCTGCTGGCCCGCCGCCGTATAAAGGGCGCGCGGCCCCCACGTCGAAGAAAGCCACGATGTCAGAGGGTTGCGTGCCGGCGTACGGAATCGACACAGCAACTCTTGCTGACGGCCCTCAGTGCAGCGCCAGCGGCGAGTTTTGCTTCCTCTGCGCCTACGAGGGCGACGACGGCGGCGAGGGCGACGTGTGGCAGTCCGTGACGGACCTCATCCACGACCTGGTGGCGGCGAAGCGCGAGGTGCCCGCCATCGTGTCTGCGGTGGTCAAGGCGTACGACCAGGCCGTGCGGCCTACGCTGAGGTACACCCACCCCGACACGGGCGCCGTCGTCGTCTCGCCCGCGTGGTCGCACGCCTCTGTGAGGCGGCACCTCCTGTTCTCGCGAGCGTTCCCCGCGCTGCTCGACGGCACTGTCACGTGCATGCTCCACAGCATCATTGTGGCGTACAACAAGGGCCTCATCGACTCCCACACCGGCGAGCCCGTCGAAGACAAGCGGCGGGCCTTCGTGGACACCATCGGCGCGCTCGCCAAGTGGGAGAAGCACGCCGAGAGGGGGGCGGCCCCGCGCGCGAAGCTCACGTGAACAATGGTGTCGTTTGCGGTCACGGCCGCCGTGCTCGTGCTCGGCATCGGGTCGTTCACGGGCAAGTACGCCGCGGGGGTCGGCGGGGACTTGTCGTGGGGCGCGAGAACGCGATCGCTGGCGGCGCGCGTGTGCCTCGTGGTGACCGCGGTGGTCGTACTGCTCGTTCCACTGGACGTTGACGGGTGCGTCGCGTGGCGCTTCGAGCCCGCCACCGCCGTCGCCGGCGCGTTCATTGTTGTCGTCGCGGAGGTGACCGCGACCGCCGCGGGGACCCGCGGGGGCGTGGCCGTCGCCGCGTCCGCGCTGCTCTTCGCCGCGGCGAACGCGGCCTCGTCCGCAGGCCCCGACGCGAGCCCCTGCGGCGCGGGGCTCTACGGCGCCTCCCTTGTGGGCATCCTGAGCTCCGCGGGCGTGTTCAGCATCACCTAGCACAACGCCACCGCGCACGCACGGCGATGGGCCGCGTAAAGTTCAGTGCCGACGAAAAGCGTGTGGTTGGCGCGCGCCAGGGGTGGCGGTGCAGCGCGTGCAGCTGCATCCTCCCCTCCGCATACGAGGTCGACCACACGGTGCCCCTGCACGCCGGCGGGGCCGACGCGCTGCGCAACTGCACCGCGATGTGCGCCAACTGCCACGCGGCCAAGTCGCAGCGCGAGCGCATCGCCGCGCTCGGCCCGAAACCTGTGGCCCGCGGCACCAAGGCGGCGGCCTACCACGCGCGGGAGGACTCGTTCAGCGGCGGGGTGGCGACGTGCGCGCTGTGCAAGCAGACGCGGCCCGATGCGTGCGAGGTGCACGTGTGCACCGCAATCGAAGCGCCTGGCGCGCGCGCCCGCGAGCTGCGGGAAAGCCTCGCGCGGTTCGCCTACACACCTCGGGTGCACTGAATCCTGGGCGTCATTTCCGCCGACATGCACGGGGGACGCTGTGCTTCGGCCTTTGGCGTGGCAAACGGTTTCATGCACATGTTTGTGTGGGCCATCGTCGTCGTCCCGATCGCGTACATTGTGTTTGCGGCGTGCTACCTCCTCCTCCGCGCGCGCGCGTAGACGAACATGAAAGGGCTCGGGTTTGACCCCGACCCAGTTAACCCCAACATGGACCTGCGCACCCAGCTCGGGCGGCGGCTGCGCGCCGATGCGTTCCGCGGCAACCTAAGGTGCCTGACGTCGCATCTCGAGGCGGGGGCTGACAGCAACTTTGTGGATGAACCAGGAGAATACACCGCGCTCATTTTAGCGGCGCACCGGGGCCACACGGAAGTCGTCCGCGCCCTGCTCGACGTGCCGGGCATCGACGTGGACTACACCGACGGGCACGGCGCGACGGCGCTGCACCACGCGTGCACGCAGGGCGAACTCCGGTGCGCCGAGGCGCTCCTTGCCGCGGGCGCGGCGCCCGACCGTGCGCGCACGGACAACGGCAGCACCCCGCTCGTCAACGCGTGCGACTTCGGCCACGCCGACGTCGTGGTCACCCTGCTCGCCCTCGGCAGGGTCGACGCGGAGCATGCCTGCCACGACGACGAGACCCCCCTGTCGACCGCCGCCGCCAACGGGTGGCATCGCTGCGTCCGCGCCATCGCGCCGCATTGCGACGTGAACAGGCGCGTGTGCGGGCGCAGTGCGCTGCACGTCACACGGTGCGCCGACACGGCCGCCGCCCTGCTCCTGGCGGGAGCGTGCCGCTTCCTGCACAACCGCGACGGCATTACGCCGCAGGAAGCCGCGTACGGCAACGCGGCGGTGGTGGCCGTGTTCGACTCCGGCATCGACTACTGGCACCGCGTGCGGCACGCCAAGCACGGACACGCGATGAGGGAGGCCGTTGCCACGCTGCTTCTCGTGTGGGCGCGGGTGGGGTCTCTGCCCGTGGAGATGTGGCTGTTGGTGTGCACGTTTGTGCGCAGCGCTGACTGGCCTTGACGTGGTATTTTATTGCGATTAATACAATCTACGTTTTATCTAATTCCCTGTGCAACAAATGGACATGGCCCTTGAGACTCCGTAGTGTATTTGCATGGCCGACGGCCATTTCGCTCCAAGTTGCATGCGCAAACCTCGGCGGCCCAAACAGGTTTACATTGGCAGAGCTGACGCCACTGTAGTCCCACGTGTTGACTGTGTGGTAGTATTTTGGGGGCCCCGCATGAAAGGTGCGCCTTGTGGGACCAGGCCATGGCTCGAATCCGCTGGCAAAGAACATCGCGTCCATGTCCTGCACGTTTTTGGTTGACCAATGCCCATGGGCTGCATTTAAGGGCTGGTTGAACTTCATGGCCACGTAGAACATGAGTGACATGTTCGTAACTTGCTCGGTGTTCCAACTAGCGATGGGCTGGTTGAAATGCACATTTTCTTCAAACATGGAAGCCATGGTGGTCACCCTGCGTGTCTCCCATCTGGCGATGGGCTGGTTGAAGCCCGACTCGGCGAACATGCATGACATGTCCCTTACATTTGTAGTGTCCCATGCCGCGAGAGGCTGGTTGAATTCAAGGGCTCCCCCGAACATGTTGTGCATGTCCGTCACGCGGCCGGTGATCCATGCGCCAATCGGCTTGTTGAACTTCCTTGCGTTTGCGAACATGTGTGACATGGACTCCACTCTGGAGGTGTTCCATGCGTTGAGGTCGCGATTGAAGAACAAGGCGAATGAAAACATGTGTGCCATGGACTTGACGTTGGATGTGTCCCAGCCAACGACATGCCCGTTAAAACGCAACGCGCGAAGGAACATGTTGGACATGTTCCGCACTTTCGAGGTGTCCCAACTGTTTAGGCTGCGGTTGAAGGCGGAGGCTTCTAAAAACATCCCTGACATGTCGACGACTTCCGCGGTTTCCCAGTTGCCCCAGTTGCCGATCTTCTGGTCAAAGGCCTTTGCGAAGGCAAACATGGTCTTCATGTTTGTCACGCTGCTGGTGTCCCATCCCCCAATCGGCTGGTTAAAGGCGGTGGCGCCCATGAACATGTTTGACATGTCCGTCACGCTGCCGGTGACCCATCCGCCAATCGGCTTGTCAAACGCGCTGGCGCCCATGAACATGCTTGACATGTTCTGCACTTTCGAGGTGTCCCAACTGTTTAGGCTGCGGTTGATCGGCTGGTTAAAGGCGGTGGCGCCGGTAAACATGTTTGACATGTCCGTCACGCTGCTGGTGTCCCATTTGGTGATGTCGTCGTTAAAAGCAGCCGAGGCCTCGCGTGCGATGTCGACGTCGCGTTGAGTCCGCGTCAAGATGCGTTCGAGGTTGAAGAGCCCTGACATGTTCGTCACCTTCGACACGTCCCACTCATCGATGGGCCCGTATTTTTGCCTGGCCGACTGACGGTCGTAAAGGTGTTCGAGGAAGGCCGCCCTGAAGTCGTCGGTCGTCATGCTCGTGTCCGACCGCACCCGCCGATAGAGATGTTCATCGTCATCAGGGCGGTCTCTTTTTATGTTCATCGACATGAAGCCCCCCGCGACCATCTTAAACGACATGGGTGACCGTTGTTCGTGTCCACGCGCCTCGTGGCAGCATGGATATACCAAGCTGCATCCGGCGGACACATTCATCATTTGCGGTCGAGAAAGAGGCGCATTTCTTGGAGTGTCTGATCGGGAGGGCCGTTTGTGTCAAACCCCTCTGGCCATTGGTCCTTCGGCATTTTCTGGAGGCACGCCATGTGTATGGCATCGGAATAGGCGCGTTTGTAGAGGAACATGAGCTTCCTGTACATCTCACCGCGTTGTTTGTGGCGCCTTGCAATGTGCGCTGCCTTGCTGTCGGCGTGACTTGACCACGTGTCCTTCACTTCCTCCGACATGTAGTTGCGCCTCGGGTTCATCTCCAACTGCCGCATGGCGGGACCCCTGGATTTTGTTGCGTTCGCCGCCTTGTCCCACACCTTGAGGTGGTAATGCTCGGCGTCAAGGACTTCAATTGACGTGTCTTTGTAGTAGTTGCGCGACCTTGACGACCTCTCGTTCATCTCCAACTCGCGCATGGCTTCATCCGTGTGTGTCAGCAGCTTCGTTGCCTCCGCGACCGACATGTTTTCCACGGCCGTCGTGAAGGCCGTGAGGCGCGCCTGTCTTTGCGCCTTTGCAGGCGCCGCCACAGCACTGAACGCATTTTGAAAGGGCCCACTTGAGCGCATTGTCATAGGCGCGGTTGTGCCCTCCTCGTCCTCGTCAAACGAGTCTGACCCTCGTTTCCTGACTTCACGTTGCTGTTTCTCGGGGCTCCTCGACGCCTGCGCCGCTGATGCAGAGTCGTCGGATGAAGAGGACGCATCATCGGCAGAGGACTCTATTCCCTTGCCCGATGTGGTTGGTCGGGCGTGTTTGACGAACCCTGAGTTGGTGAATGCCCACGACGACATGGCCGACCGTTTTTTTTGATCCACGGGTCCGTTTCCGTCCCATATAACTCGCCGCGCGCCTGAACATGAATTTAGTGGTCTTCGCAGGTTTGGATTTTCAGAGCCTCAATGTTTTTTTATGTCAGAGGTACGTTGGGTGTAAACTTTTTGCGTCTTTGGATTCTTTATTTTTGATAAAGAATCCAAACTTAAACTAAAGAGCACATACACACGCACACACACACACACACACACACACACACACACACACACACTAGACCTGCAATTCACCGTTCGCCGCGCGTGCGGATTGCATTTCATCCAGCTGCGCGACCACGTGAAGCCCGCCCTCGTCGTTGCGGATGTCGCGCTGCATGCCGTCGAGAAGATCAGCGCGCAGATCTTGGTTGCCAGCGTGGAGGCCAGTCGAGACCACCCTCGAAGCTGAGTGCGCCGCTGCCGCCTTTTTTGTCTGCGCCCTTTGGTTTGCGCGTTGTTCAAACTCGCTAGCTGTGCGTTTGTCCTCATCGCTGTACGGTGCACGCTTGTCTGTGACCCCAAGGTCAGCAAGATGATTGCGGGCACCCTCGATTATGCGGACACGGTCCGTGTCAGACAGCGCCGACTTCGAGGGGATGTGCGCGTCCGTGACGGCGTTGACGTACATTACCTCGACCCACACTGTGCCGTCTTGAGCTTTAGTTTTATTTGGCATGAACATGTCGTCGTCGGCGTGGATCATCGCGATTTTAATGATTTTGCCCTCGCCTTCTCCGAACCCTGTGTTGGCGTCGGTGATGACCACGTGTCTGTACATCGCCGCGTTCCATTCACCCGCGTAGGTGCGAACGTCGTCGATTGCCTGCTGCAGCGTGGGCAGCATCAGCGGCTTGACGGGGTTAGGGTTAAGTTTGCCCGCCATGTGCGCATCGATGTCGCTCTGCAGCATGAACGCGATCTCCCGCAGCATCGCGCGGTCTTTGTCCTTTCTTAGTGTCTTTCCCTCACTGTAGCCGGTTTGGTTTAGTTTGTCGCGGGTGAGGGTGAGCAGCATCTCTCCGTCAACATGATGGGCCGCGAAGGAGGCCTGCAGGTTTTCAAGGTCGTGGTCTTTCAGCCACTCGCCCACCTTTTGGACGCTCCATGTCTTCGGGTTAGGGTGTGGGTTAGGGAAGGGATGGGTTTCGTACAGCGCTTCTTTGCCGGACCCGTCTTTGCCCCGAAAAGCGAGATTAGGGTTGGCGTGAACAAAGCTACCCCACTCGATTTTGAAGCCGGACACAGTGGGCTGCAAGTCGTCGACCCTTGTGTGACCGAGTGCACTCTCGTATTCGCGGACAGAGTGGACGCTGTCGTTGGGGTTGGGGGGGATTGATTCGCCTTTTGTGACGATCCCGTGTGTCAAAACTTCTTGGTGTGTGGCAGGGCCAAGGAACACTTGCGATGCACGCATCCGCGCATTGTTGAGTTGCGACCAGCTGCGCGCGGTGCGTGCCGTGCGTGTGATGACGTTGTGGTGCAGTGCATGGCACATGATTTTTTGCTCGCCGTAGCCGCGCGTGCGTGAGTGACGGTCAAAGGTTCGTGTTGAGATCGAGTTGTTCATTTCTCGGGCGGCGGACACAAACCGCGTGCCGGGCAAGCATGCGATGTTGGCGCGCTCGATTTTCCACACCGCTCCGATGTCCATGGCGACCACCCAGCCGGGGTGGACCTGGTCGTCCTGATCAACGACGCGTGCGTCCTGCTCAACGACGGTGCACAGCTCGCCACTTTGATTTTGCAGGCCTACTAGCACGACGCGGTCGCTTGCACCGACATGCCTGCACCCAGCGCGTCCACAGGACGCCGCGGCCAAGGTGGGCGCGGCGAGCACACGGCTTTTCTCGCCTCCCCCTGAAGGTGAAGTGAAGAGCTTGGTTTTGAGGACCGCGACCTTCTGCATCAGAAGTCTAAAGAACATGTTCGGGTCCAAGCCGGCCTCAACCGCCGCTCCCGCCATCGCATGTCGCTCGCCGAGTTTGATGGCGAGCAGATCTTTGCCGTTCATGCGTGTGGCACTGAAATATTTCTGCATGTGGCCCATCCCTTCGTCAGCCAGCCACGCGCACACCATGTCGACGTCCCATGTCTGCGGGTGGCGGTCCCCGCGAGCGTCCGACGCGTACAGAGGCGGGGGCGCAGGACGAAGAACTCGCTTCTTGAGTTTGTCGATCTCCGTCATCAGTGCGTTGTGGGTGCGCGTAGTGGTCGAATCTTCGTTCTGGATTGAGACGTCGGTGAGAAGGAGCAGCCTTCTGCCTGTGACGCGCTGTTGACGGAACTGCTCTTGCCAGAGCGGCGCCGCCCCCACGCTTGCGAGCCACGCGCACACCATGTCGACGCCCCATGTCCTTGGGTCGCGAGGCAGGTGGGGATCCTCTGCGGGGAGAATGCGAGCAAGTTCGGCCGACTGCCTATGGATGTCGATCTTTGTCAGCACCTCGCGCTGGGTGTTTGGGGCCCTAACCCCGAGTTGCGTTAGGTCGTCGCGGGTCAGGTTGAGGAGCATCTCGCCGTTGACGTGTTGGGCCGCGAAGGTGTACTGCATCCTTTCAAGGTCCTGGTCCTTGAGCCACTCTCCCACCTTTCGGACGCTCCATGTCATCGGGTTAGGCAGCGAAGCTATGAAGGCGCGCTTTGTGTCATCGTCCCATGTGTTCGGGTCGTCGTCGACGTGGGTGACGCGCGCCGGTTGTGTCGCCCGAGTGACGACGCGGGCAGCCGCGTCCTCCTCACTGAGCTTTGCGCCGCCCGCTTCCTCGCTCGCCTTGCGGGCGCACACGGTGCATTTGCGACGGCCGGGTTTCCTCCTCCCCTGGTTCTTGCTAAAATCGGCTTTCGCTTTGTGCGTCTCGCAGACATAGCACCACCATTGGCCCGCGGGCGTGCTGTGCGGCGGATCCATTTGTGCGGTGCACCGGCGACATGGATATACAAGGCAGAGATTCATCGACTTAAAGTTTTATTTTTTAGGTAAAAACGGCGAGTCACCGGGAAGCAGTGCATGGCGGCTGCGGAGGTTGGTCTCGCGGATGGAGATCGGCTTGGTGTCGCCGTCCAGCATCACCACAAGCCGACCGTGGGGCGCCGGCCCTTGGACGATGCCGGTGCGCCTGTTGTACGTGTAGCTGGTGATGAGGCCGAAGACGACGACCGGCGTCCCGGGCGGAGAAAGCGGGCACTCAACAAGTTTCGGGAGTGTGACCATGGCCTTTGCATGCCCCTGCGCGGCGGCCATGCGCATCAACGTCACGGCGCGGCGCATGTCCGCCGCCACGCCGTTGCCGCTGGCGTAGAGCGACCCGAGCGTGTACTGCGCGCTTGCATCCCCCTGCTCCGCGGCCTTGTGGTACCAATCGATGGCCTCGGCCGCGATGAAACCCTGAAGCCCCTCCCGCGTGCTTTTCTCCGTGCGCCTGCGCTTTGTGTCGCGGGGACGGCCGATGAGAAGGCGCACCTTTCCCTTGGTCTGGAACGTCACGTCGATCGGATTCCCTGTCATTTTCTTGACGGGTTTGTTGATGAGCACCTGTTTTCCGCTTGACGCTCCTCCACGCCAAATTGTGGGGGGAGGTTCCTCGAGGAAGATTGAGGCGCTGACTTCGATGAACCCAAGGCCATTGACGACGCCTGCCAGCTGCTTGCGTTTGAGTGCAAGATTAACAAGGGCGTCGCTGAACATGAGCGTCTCCCAGTTTCGCACGGGGAATTGCACGCCAACTCCATGCACAAACTCGCCGTTGTCCGCCGTGGGCTCGAGCGTGCACCTCGTCCCGTTTTCCGACACGTAGACGACGTTCGTGATCTGCATGTGCGCGCGCGGGTCGCCCTTGTAGCTGTCCAAGCACGCGTGAAGGACAAAGTCCTGCGCCCCTTGGTCGAGCATGTAGGTGCCCGCTTCGCATCGCTTAACCTCATTGCCTCCCGCGACGAGAGTAAACGTGATTGTAGCCGAACCGCCGGGGCCCTTAATGCAATGCAGGGTTTTTGCCATGGCGGGTGTTTGGCACAAGGGTGTGTGGTTGTGGTGTGTTTACCGGCACGCGCGCGCTCGTACCTTGGCGGACTGACTTGGAACGCGCGCGGCGAGTGGGGTGAGATGCGCGCGCTGGTGGAAAGATGCAGACCAACCCTTAAACCTTGAACAACTTTGGTCTGTGCCGTGCACTACACCCAATCATGGCAGACAGCAGCTTCACTGAAAACGACGCCAACGCGGCCAACTTTAAGGAAATTGTTGGGCACATCGGCCTTGCCAACAACCGGCTCAAGCAACTCATCCCGTCCGGCGAAGCGCACACGCAGACGGTGCAGGAAATGCAGGACTACTACGAGCGCGCAATTCAGGACCGGCAAATGCGCATCGGCACGCTCGTCGAAACCATCGCGGAACGCGAGCGCGACCTCACGGCGGAAAAAACCGCGCTTGCGCGCATGTGCTTTGTGCTTGCAGCATGCGTTGTGGCATCCGCACTTGTCCTTGCCCCCGACCAAATCAACTCGGCCATGCTTTTTTGCGCCCCGTACCTCACACCCGACCGCGTCATTGGCTACGCCATCGCCGCCGTTGTTGCGTATGGGTGTGGATCGCGGGGAGTTTGTTAAATTCATTGAAGCATCCACGTGAAAGCTCAAAGCAACCTCACTCGAAGGTCTTGTTCGGTCTCTTGTGCGGCGGCGGTGGGGTACCTGTCGTTGGCGATCTGCAGCGCCACGGCCATGCAGGCGGCGAGCGTGAAGAAAACGCAGACGAGGAGGGCGCCTTGTGGGGCCGTTTCGCAAATTCCGCCGTGGGCGTTTCCGTATGCTGCGCCGAGGAACCCCGGGGCTGTAGCATTTTTCATAGCATCGGCTTTGCGCGGGCACATGGTGTCCGCTGCGCGCTGCGCAAAGGCAAGAAAGTTAGTGGCGTTAGCTGACGCTGCGTTGACAAGCGCGTCAAAGACGTCCCCCCCGAGTTCCTTGTCGGCCTGGGAGCACGCGTAGGTGAGGGTGGCGTGCAGGTGGGCGCTCCCCGCGGCCACCGCCCCTGTGACCAACGTCGCCGGCACGCGCAGGACCTTCATCAACAACCTGTGCGACACCAGAACCGCGATGCCGCCGTACATGGCCCACAGCCCGCACGTGCCCCCGACCACGGCGTACATGTAGTTTGATGCGTAGCGACGCACGTCGCTCAGCGCGGGCTCGGCGTCGTCGGCGATGCCTTTGATGGCGAGGCTGACCTCGTCGGCCGCGTGGGTTAGATCGCGTGCCGCGTCTTTGACGGGCAAAAGTGCGCTGCTCGTTTGATTGATGCACAGGTCAATGATGCCAAGTGCGTTCACGAGCTGACCACGGGCTGTCCGCGTGCCTTCGACCGTCCCGTCAATTCCGCGGATCACTAGCGCCACGCCAGCGAGAGCGATGAGGGCGAGTGCGAGGGGGAGGAGCATGGCGTACCAAGGCACCCCCTTCGCACCGTCGGGCGTGCGAGAAGGTGTGAGGCAGGCCGCGAGGTTGGCTGCGACGAGCACAGATGAGACCGCGATCGCGCCAGCGGGGTCGACGTCATTTAAACTAAAGTCCATGGCTGCACGGCGCGTGCCTAACGGCTGCTTCCCTTATAGCTAGCGCGTCCCACCATGCATGTACATGTAAGTCCCCGCAGCACGTCGCCACGGAGCCAGCATGCCGCTCAATGAGAATATTCGGGAAGCGCAGGTTATGGTTTGGAAGGTCGAGACGCTGTTGTCTGAACTCCACAACATTCGCCGTTCTGATGAAGATGGTGATGAACTAGTCGAACTTGAGCAAATGACACATTCCTTTTTGTGTTTGCCAAGCACGCCGTGCGCGGTGCGTAACGAAAACGATTTAGATCTGCTGTGGTCCTCTTTCATTAATTAGCGTGCGTGGGGTACTGAATGTATATAGCAGTCCCCGCAGCACGTCGCCACGGAGCCAGCATGCCGCTCAATGAGAATATTCTGAAAGCGCAGGATAAGGTTAGGGAGGCCGTGACGCTGTTGTCTAAACTCCAAGACATTCGCCGTTCACATGAAGATGGTGATGAACTAGGCGAACTTGCGGCAATGACGCCAATGAGAGAGCCACTCAAGGCGGACTCCCTCGAAATCTCGTGTCAACACCGTGACGTGCTGGAACAAAACTTCAAAACTTTGGACGCAAAGTTGCGCGAATGGGAAGCGATTGTGACTGAAGAGCTACCTTCTGAAAACGAAAGGACGATTGTTGCATCGGAGGCGAAGGGCACCCCCAACTCACTCGGCAGAAGGCGCCCGGAAGCTGCGAATGACGCCGCCGGCGCCGGCGCCGGAGAATCCGAATCCGAATCGCCGATTGTAACTGTGTACAAAAACTGGCCAGCATCGAACGGGAAAAAGGGGTTTGGCTTTACACTGCAAGGCTCCACGGCCAAGAACAATCGGGGTGTCTACATTGTAGATTCCGGGCACGACAACGTACAGGCTGGGTCACGAATTGTGAGCATCAACGGCAACGACTTCTCCAAGGCGAATCGACGTGAAGTCGCGGAATACATACAAACACAAAAGAAGTTGGAGCTCAAACTCGAGTTTTCCGAGGCAGCCGCCAACGCAGTTCTCAAGGCTTACGCCGAATTCGTAGCGCGAGTCGCCGAACAAACGGCGTTGGAGGAAAGCGATGAAGAAGATCACTCGGCCGGAGTTTTAAGTTACTGGAGTTAATTAGCGGGCGTGGGGTACAGAATGTGAGACCTGGCTTCTTTCTTCCAATGTCTATCTTTGGTTTTGACACCTAGACGCTCCTGGCCGGCGCCACGAATCTGTGAGTGAAACGGATGACGATGTACGGCCCGATCACTGAGGCGCACGCTCTTGAGGTGTCGAGCACGCGTGCCGTGTGGCAAAAGTACGGCCGCTTGCATCAAGCATGAAAGTGAACCTCCTTTTCTTAATGGAGATGATTACACAACGAACCACAGGTCCACTACGGTCACACAGACATGTTTGCCCGGCCGTTCCTCGTACACAACAGAAGAACGGCGCTCCATGATGTGCTTGTCCCCGCGCGCGTTCTCGGCGAGCACGTCAGCGTAGTGCAGAGCGCCGAGGCGGTGGACGGCCGCGTGGACGAGGTGCGTGGGCCGGTGTGCCCATGCGCTGCGGGGGGGGTCGGGGAAGTCGCCGGGGTGGGGCATTCCTCTTTCCTTGGCGATGTGCGCCACAAGTTCCAGCGCGCCGTCGCCGAATCCGAGCTTGATCATTTGCAAGTAGGTCATGGCGTTGTTCACCATGGAGATGGCGAGTGCGCCGCCTTTGGTCGGCGCGCCCCTGCCGCGCGCGCCGCCGAGGACAATGCACGCCCAGGGTGGCAATTCCGGCTTTTTGTCGTAGCAAACGGACACATGCTCGACAGGCACCCTGTACATGCCATGGTTGCGACGTGTGGCCATGGCTACGGTGGTTGTGGGGCGTTTGCCCATGCTGTGCGGTTGGTGTGTGCGAGCTCGGCGTCGCAGCGCACGCCAAGTAAGGCGCACGCGCGCAAGTAGCGTGCAAAGTTGTGCGGCGTGGCCCATGAGTTTGGCGCGCGCGCGATGCGGTGCCTACACTCAATGTAGTAGTGGAGGAGGCACGCGCGGGCGCACCGCGGGTGGGTGCACTTGGCGTCGAAGCACGCCTCTACGTGGGCGTCCGTCATGGCGGGATGTGTAATGCTCTGCGGGCGCGTGTTAAATCGATTGATGGACCAAGCAATCACGAAGCGCGTGCGTGCTCCCCTTTTGAAACCCGAAATGCTACGAGGCGATTGGTTTGTTGAGCGTTTACAAACGAAAGTGCTTCCCCGCCTTGTGTGAGACGGTGTCTGTCGACGTGTCCCACCGCAAGAGGCACGTGGCGGAACCGACAATGAAGGAACACAGAAGCAACGGCCAACCCGCACACGCACGCAACCACCAGACACAGCCCGCCGTTCAACCACGCCACACCAATGCGGTCAAGGCTCGCAAGAAGCGAGCGTGCAACGGCCAGGGCAAACAGCGCGCACCCGAAGTGGTCGAGGTGCACCGTGTCCTGCTGGCCCGTGCTGTGCCATGCGTAAGATCCCGCCGCAAGCGCGGCGGATGACAGCGCGAGGACGGGGTCGCTCGACAACGACGCGGCGGAGATTGGGGCACGTGACAGCTCACGCTGCCGCGCAAACCCGTCGCAGCTTCCGAGGTGTGCGCCTGTGTCGACCAGCGTGGCGCCCGCGGGCTCGTTCAGCGAAACGCCGTACTTTCCCTCGCACGTCGAGTTCCATGCGTCCATCCACGTCCCGAGGGGCCGTGCGGACACGTTGACGCCGGCGGCGAGCGCGTTGGACGCCATCCAGTTGTACCGGTGGTCTGCCACATGGTCGAGGCCGAAGCGGGCGGCCCACCCCACCACAAACACCACACACACGGCACACCCTGCCGCAGCACGTTTACGTTCAACCAACCCGTCTTGACTTGTAAGCACCACTGCTTCCTGCGCGTAATGTCAGAGTGTACGCGAAATACTACCCGCCACGGTGCACCCGCCATGCGATGGCGTTGAGGCGGTGCTGCTTGCCCGCGAGCAGCGCGGCGACGCCCGCCACGTAGGCCGCCACCATGGCGATGGCCCACATAAGCGACGTAGGCGCGCGCACGCCGCGGGACATTCAACGTCACGGTAGCGTCGGGGCCAGTACACAAACGCGCGAGGGGCCCTTGCATCGCACAACCCACGTGATGGCCTCCATGCGACGATGGCATCCGGCATGGCCGCTGGTTCAACAACTGGTTGACGCCTTTGACATGGCGACCATGAAAGAGTCGGGGTGGCGTGCCACGGTCACCGAGATTGTGCGCGCGCTGGTGGCGGATGAGGGGTTCGACGCCAACCGCGCACTCACCGGCAACGGCTGCACCGCCCTGATGCTGGCCGTCGACCACAACCATCCGAGCTGCGTGCGCGCCCTTGCGGCGGTGAGGGGCATCGACATCAACATCCGGTGCGCGCAGTACTTCTGCAAAACGGCGCTCCACGACGCATGTTTTGAACAAAGCGCTGAGATGGTCGAGGTGCTGCTCGTGGCGGGCGGGTGCCGCTTCGTGCGCGACGAGCTGGGCAACACGCCGCTCGACGACGCCAAAGGCCACACGGGCGTGGCCACCGTCTTTGCGTCGGGCGTCGACTACTGGCAGCGCACGCGCCACCGGGGGCATTCCTGTTCAATGAAGGAGGCCGTCACGACGGTGCTGCTTGTGCGCACGCGCCTCGGGTCAGGGTTAGGGCCTCACCTGCCCGAGGAGATGTGGCTGGCTGCGTGCGGGTTCCTGCGCAGCGCGGACTTTCATGACGCAAAGGCATGATGGGAAATAAAAACGTGCCACAGTCACAAAGTGTATTTGGCTCGCGGTCTGCCAAGGGTGAGCCATGGCGGCACGTGCGTCGATAGGGGTGTGCGCCCTGTGCGACGTGCTGCACGACTTCAGCGTGGGCGACCGTGCGCAGTGTGTGCCGCCGTCGACGGTCGTCCGGTTCGCGGGCGCGTGCCTCCCCGTTCCCTACCGCGCGCTGCTGTTTGACGAGAACCCCGGCATGACGGTGGCCGAGCTCGTGGCCGCGTACTTCGGCGCGAACCCGCTGCACCTGTCGGGTGCGGAGTGGGCCGACACGATCCTCGAGGTGTCCGACGATCTCTCGTCCTCCGACGGTGAGTGCAGCACGGTGCACGACGACGACAGCGCGAGCGACTCGGGCGCAAGCACCTGCTGACCGTTCGAGCCGAGCATGGATCCGACCGCGCGCTTGGCGCAGGGCACGTGCCACGTCTTGGTCGCGTGGCTTGCGGGGCACGTGGGTGAGGCGACCACGAAGACCACCCGCGCGTGCGAGCTGCTAGAGGCCGTGCAGCGTGTGCGGGTTGCCGTGTCCACGGGGGAGTGCACGGCCGCGACGGCGGTTGAGGCAATCGCGCAGAGGCGCGCGGCGCTCGCCATCGTCAGCGACGCTCAAGAAGTGCGCGTACATGCTGCTCGACCCAGTCGTCGCGCGGGCTTGTCAGGCCCATGAACGGCGCGCGTGCTGCGCGGACGGGCGCGAGGACGGCCGACTGTTCCCGTGGCCTAAACGCAATGCTAGCCTGGGCCGTGTTAGTGCCCCTAGCCCCCCACGGGTGGAGGCGCGGCATGCGACCTTCACGTGTCGACGCTGGCACCACAGCGAGCGCGGCCGTGAGGCCGTGCAGCGAGCGCGCGGGCGTCTCCGTGTAAGTCGCGGTGTGGATGAGCGCCGCGATGGCCCCACCTTTCCCGTTTTGTACCTTGGGGTGAGGCAGCACAAGGCCGCTGACACGCCCCTTGTTTGTCAGCCGCCTGCGGTCCGCCAGTGCACGGAAGACGCGCGCGAGGCCGGACTCGGCGTGACTGTCCCAGTCTTCGTCGTCGCTGATGGGGCCCTCTGCTGCAAGTCGCGTCTCCTGCAGCACAGATTCTTCGGCGGACACCACCAAATGAGAAGGGCGCGCCACGTACGGCACGACGACGGAGATGAGCCACGCGTGTTTTGCGTTTTTCGCCATCGCCTGGATGTACGCCTGCGCGCGGTGTTTACGCTTTTCTGACTTTGAAGCAAAACCCGCGGCCCTCCAAATCGACTTGAGCTCGACAGAGTGGATTTCATTTTCGTCAGTTACTTCGCTGTCTGCAAGGGCCATGGCTGCCTTCGTGCTGGTGTACTCAGCGTGTAGCTCTTTGGGGGGGGGGGTGAACATGCCCGCGAATAGGCTTTGTGTTCGTGGGGTTCTTAGCACGGCGACGAGGGCCCACCCGCCGGGGACCCCGCCCTTTGGCACCCCGCTTGCCTCGGCGTGATCGCGCAGCGCGATTCCCGCGACGACGCAGACAGCGGACAGAGGGCGTGTGACCGCGACGGCCCGTGCGACGAGCGCAGGCGTCTCCGTGTCATTGAAGCAAGCGGGCGCCGTGTCGTAGGCGAGGTGGACCATCGTGCCGAGGAAGCTTGCCGTGCTGTTTTTGCTCATCCCCGCCGCGTCGGTCTGGTGCTCGCAGATCGCGTGGTAAACGTTGTCGGGCGCGACGCCCGCCAAGGCGCCGGCCTGCACGACGTCGACCTGCTTTGGGGTGCCGAGATCTTTGTCAACAAAATCAGGCATGTATTCTTCGAGGATGTGAACGACTTTGGTTCCTGCGTCTGACAGCTTTTTCGCCTTGGTGATGATTTTTGTTTCAGCGACATCGTTGTCTAGTGGCATGCCTTCCCGGGTCGCATTAATTAATTTTTCGGCCTGTCTGCGCGCACGCGTTCCGTCGTTTGTGTCCCACGCACAATCCATGTCCAAGAACGCCGTCTGTGTCATGTGCATGCCGAGCTTTCCCTTGGGCAGGCACGAATAAAGAGAAAATTTGATGAACGCGATGGCCACATGATGCACCGCATGTGTGTGTGGTTCGCACTTCATGGTCCACAGCAAGTCGAGCACAGACGCCATGAGCACGTCGCGTCCTCGTTTCACCTTCGTGTCGCTTTTGTAATCGGCTGTTAGTGCGTCCTCGTGTTCGATGATGGCGGACAAAGCTCGGCCTTGGTACGAGTTTTTGGTGAGCGGCTCGACGAATGTGGTCCAACTGTCTTGAGCGTCCACATAGAAAAAGAGTTGATGAAATTTCTCATCGTTTTCCTGGAGGTAGGAGTTGACCAATAAGATCGAGTTGATCGCTGCTGCGAGGGCGAGTGTGCGTTTCCCCCCTTTGAGACCGTCTGCATGATCCATGTCAAACACGGGGAGGGTTCCGATGATGTCTTTGGAAGCGACCGCAGGTGCGATGGACGGGACGACGCACACGACGGCGTGGTCGTGATCGTCGTTGGGGATGACTCCGTCTTCGATGCCGGGGACGGGGAACCATAGCGCGCCGCTGTCATACAGAAAACAGAAGACATTGTCGTAGGTCGACTCCCCCTCGTTGCGGCGGATGAACCACACGCGCGCGTCCCTGGTCAGGTTTTGGATGGGCTGAGGTTGTTTGTTGGCTGTCCCATAGTCGCATTCTGGGGGGGGGTTGTTACCTCTACGACCCGCAGGGTCAGGGTCAAAAACGCGTGGCGTGGATGTAAACTCGTCCGTCCATGCGCGGCACATGTGCGCGAGCACGCGCGCGCCGTCCGTTTGTGCCAGTGCGCCCTCGAGCGCTTGCATCCTTGCGTCCACGAGCATGTGTGCGGAAGCGGGCATCCGCCCCCATTTTGATTCCATGGTCGCCACAGCGCGCTGTGACGTACCGTGCCCTTTATAGCGCATGCGTGCCACAACCGCCATGGCATCGGTGACTTACCTCGGCGTGAACGTCCTAATTACGGGCACAAGGCGCGCGCCTGTCGTGTCCATTGACGGCCGCGCGCACGTGCGGCTGTCGGGGGGCGCTGAGTACAACACGCGCGCCGAGGCTTGCGCAGGCGCGTATGTCGCCCTCGACGACGACGGCGCGGATGGTCACGCGCTGGTGATTGCCGTCGCGCCCGACGGCAAGCTCACGGTCGCCTGGTGCTACACGCGCACCCAGCTCCGTGAAGCCGGGTGCAGCGGAAGGCTGGTGGACACGACCTACCTCACATCGCACGTCGACACAGTGGAGCCAGAGGAGGTCACCAGGGTGCTCATGGTCGCGCCGACGGGGGCGGCGCCGTCCGTGTACGACATGGCGCGCGGAGAGTTCTCACAGATTTGCCGCGCAAAGTACGAGAAGATCGCGGCTTCGACGCTAGACGGGGTGGATGTGTTTGCGACGCAGCACGGCAAGGAATACAGCCAATGCGTGGACCACGCGATCGAGCCACACGTCCGTGCGGAGCTCTGCCGCCTGTACGCGTCGCAGTGGTTCGTCGACCTCTCGGGCACGCAAGCACAACTGTCTTCGCTCGACCGCTGCGTTGCACTTTGCAACCCTTGAACCATGCCTGGGCTTCTTTAATTAAACCAAAAAAAACAAAACCCTAACCCGCTGGGGGTTGCTATTTTAAGGATGGGCGGGGGGGGTCGGCATTCTGTTCCCACGATCTCTTCATGGCCGCCGCGAAACCCGCGCGGCAAAAGTTGGCGGTAACCTCGGCGGCGGTGCGCGGGGTCAGCGTTGCGGTGGTTTGTTTGTTTTTGGTGTGGTTAGGCATGGTGGGTGGGTGTTGTGGCGCCAGTAGGTCGCCCGAGTGCCTCCAACTGCGTCGTTCCGTGTTGGGCACGGACCGCTCCGCGCAGCATGGTGCGTGCGGAGCGGTGCGCGCTCCACGCGTCGCGGACCGCCGCCGTGGTTTCCGCGCACCGTAGGCCGTGGGCGGCCGTGATTGCGGCCTCGACCGCACGCTCCGTGTGCTCGCAGATGCTGGCGTGATGGCTAATGGCTGACAGACCCGTCACCATGGTGGCGAGCGCACCGCCCCCCGCGTACGTGGGTCTCTCCGCCGTCGTTGTCATTGTTAGACGACGTTGCGAATCACGAGACGCAGCACTCGGCCAAAACATTATATAGGGATTGTCGTGAAGCCCAACAAATGCCACGCCGAACGTTCGCACTCGTCGTAATCGCGTGCGCCTTCGCGCGCGCGCGCAGGGTGGAATTGAAACAATCGGGACTAGGCTTTGTGTGGAAAATCACACAGATTACCAAGTTCGACAATGTAGTCGGGCTTAGCTATGACGACCACCCGTGCACCCATTCGGAAGGGAAAACATGCGGCGGATTTCCGGAAATTACCCTAGAGGAGGGAGACGAAGTCGTGTTCACAGGCACTACCCGCGGTGCCAGTCCCCTTCAAACCGGTGACCATAAGTTCGGCATGTCGCATGACAATGTATACGGCGACCCGGGCGCGATCTTTCCCAACAACACAAACCCCTTTACAAACAACGGCACCAACACTGATTTTGTGTGGAAGTGGACGGTGCCCGATGGCGCGGCAACCTCGGGGATTAAGTACGCTTACGTTTGCGCTCTCCACCCCCGTGACATGAGCGGAGTCATTGAGGTTACAAAAAAGACGTGCAAATCAATGGATGGGGACGATGCGATCACATGCGCAAGTGGTGACAAGTACGACAACTTAAAGGGCGGCATGCATCCGACAAAGAACTCTGGTGACTGCTGCTCGAAGGCGTCGTCGTGTGCCATACAATTTGGCCAGGGTGACGGGTCATGCGCAAAGTCAGCATCAGCCAGGGACTACAACCTGATCTTCAACGCGGCCAACGCCGCGGAGGCCTACCTTGTGCAGGCCGAAACATGCTGCAAAAAGTGCGACGCCAAACAACCATCGGCTTGTACCGAGCAAGATTGGGTCATGGTCATCTCAAACGAATTTACGGGAACAATAGAAAACCTTGTGGCAAAAGAATATGAGATGTGCCAGTCGTCTGGAGTCGTTTGTCAAGGTGGCGACAAGAAATGCGAAGACAGGGCAGTGCTCCGAAACTTAAACTGTAATCAAGCAAAGGAAAACGTGACCTCGTTCCGCATAGCTGAAGGTTTCTTTCAAGGGGGCACTCAAGACCAGACTTGGCCTCAAGGATATCCACGCAACGGCGCCACAAACGCGGAGCAAGTCGTCAATCAGTATGTCGTTTATCAGAGCATAGAGGATGGCCTTCGAAACATGCTGATAGACGCATACGACAAAGGGGACGGCGCAACGGCGGAAGTGGTGCAAGACGTCCTTTATGACGTCCAACTCCACGGCGCGGGCAGCGCAACCACGGCAGGGCAGCTCGTCACGGGTGAGATCGAGAGGTTGAACCAGGAGAGGGCGAACCAGCAGGCACCACTTCAGCCCACCCTGTTCATCTTTGTCGACGACAAGGCAAAAATGACGTGTCGTACGGGTGTGACGGGTACGCACAACGGGACCGAGTGCGACGCGGGTGTGGTCCAACCCGGCACATGGAACGTCACTCTCTACAAAGACGACGTGGTGCAATGGGAAGGAAAGTTCAAGGGAACAAACTACACGTTCACCATTCAAACCGCCAACAGTGATGATACGTATGATTGCGAGGGCATGCTGCCGCACAAGTGCGAGAAGTTTGTCATCAAGACTGACATCACAATGCTGCCCGTAGGCGTGCATCGTGTGTTCTCAAAAAAACACGGGCAACTCGATAGTTCCATCACGGTGCTTGACGACACCAGGCCACACCACGCACCCGCCGACTCCGACACGGTGTTGATTGTGGTGCTGAGTGCGGTCGGCGTCACCACACTCGGGTTGATCATCGCCGCGTACGTAGTGAACAAAAGGGCGGGTAGAGTAACGTACGGACCAGTCGAGGCGGACCCCAATTATTTGTAGAGAATAAATGTACGTTTGTCGCGACCTCATCACGGGCTTGTGGCACCAGCGAACCTAAACGGCATGGTTTAAGGTTAAAACAAGTGCGCGTGAAGCCACGCCGCTGTGATCACGTCCTGCGGTATTAAACGGCGCTTTGAGCGTGTGTCAGCGACAATGGCGGCGGTCCTGCGCCGCGCTGTGTTCGCCGCGGGGGCTCTCATGGCTGCCGCCCGGTGCCAAACCGTGCACCGCCTCGCCGCGGGCCTGCGGGCCGGCGGGCCGTGTGTCCACGTGCTCATCCCCTGCTTTGAGTGCGGCGAGACGCTCCCCCGGCTTGCGGGCCAGATCGTGCGCGCCCGTCGCGCGCACACGTGCACGACGGCCCTGGTCATGTTCGACGGCCCGCCGGGCGAGGGCGTGGAGGCGGCGGCGATGGCGACGCTCGCGGCCGGCGGGGTGGAGGCCGCTGCGATTCACTCGCGCGAGCGTCTGGGGCCCGCGCACTCGAAGTGGCGTCTGTTCGAGGCCGCCCGTGCCATGTTCGCGCCCAACGACTACGTGATGCTCGTTGACGCCGACGACGCGTTTGCGGACAGCAGGGTCGTCGGCGACGTGGCGCGTGCGCTGTCCCGCACCGGCGCGTGGGTGGCCACGGGGATGATCCGCGGGCCGTACAGCGAGCAGTGCGCAGTTGGATGGCCCTCTGATGTGCCGGTGCGCGCCGCGCCTTGGTCGTTCTGCCACCCGCGGACGATGCGTGTGGGCCTGCTCCGTCTGTTCGACGCCTCCATGTTCAAGATGGGGGGCGAGTGGCTGCAAAAGGTGACGGACCGGTCGTGGGTGTACGCCGCGCTGGACGCGGCGACCCACGCGCGGTACACGCGGGTGGTGTCGCGGGCGCTCGTCGTGTACGAGGCGCGGGCGGACAACACGGCGTCGCGCGTGTCAAACGCGTACCGGCTTGCGGCCATCGCGCACGCCAAGTCGTTCCCCCCCCGGGCCGCGCACGCCGAGGTGCACCTCGTGACGGTGGTGCACGCGCGCACCGCCCACCTCGGCGAGTGGCTGCGCGCCAACGCCGTGCGCCAGGCGCCCGCATTAGCGCGTGCGGGGCTCACCCTGCACCTCCACCTCGTCTGCCAGTCCCCGGCCGCCGCGCGGGTGGCCGAGGCGGCGTGCGCGCCGCTGCCGTTCGCGTGCAACGTGGAGCACCACGTTGAGAACAACGGGCCGTGGTCGCGGTACACGTACATGCGGGACCACTACCGCGTGTGGCTCACAGACTACTTTGTAATGCTCGACGATGATCTCCTCCTGCAGCGGTCGAACGCGCTCGCCGTGGCGTTTGCGTCGCGGGCGCCGCGCACAATGTCGTGCTGGTACGGCAAGGTGTTTGACACGGGCGACGACTACTGGACGGACCGCTACTACGTCAATTCCATGCGTGCGGCCATGTACGGCGCCTGTCCGGGCATCCGTGCGTGGGACTACTGCGGCGCGGGGTTCGCGGTGGTAGACGCGTCGTTTTTCCACTACTTTGACGAGATGTCTGCGATCGCCCCCCCCCGTTACCGCGACATGGAAGACATCGCGTCCTCCTGCCTGCTGACGCTGCTCGGGTGGCGGAAAGTGCGGCTAATGGCCTCGGTGGAGGACATCAACTACCGGTCACGCGCCGACCAATCCGCTGCGCTGTGGTCTCGCACGACGATGCGGCTGCGCAAGAGCACCTACTTCCGCCTTCTCCAAGCACGGTTCCCCTGGCCGATGGAAAAGGGCGGCACCGACCGTGCCCTGATGGCCGCCTGCAACGCGACGCACGGGCGTGCCGTGGCGCTGCGGGCGGTGGATCGGGTCCGCGGCATATAAGTGCGCCACCCAGGCACATGTCGTAGCCATGCGTTTGACGTGTTGGCCGAAGCCCGCCTTTGTGCGCTGGCAGCTGTGGCTGTGCATCCTTCATTACGCTGCTGCGTTGGCCGTGTTCATTGTTTGCTTGAAAGACAATGGCGCGTGGAAGGTGCCTGTTGTCAGCCGGTTCAACGTGTGGGTGCCCAAAAACCGCAGCAGAACGGACAGCTGCGACGATGGCTGCTGGATCATGGAGTACCAGCGGCACGTTGCGTACATGTACGTGGGGTACGCGGTCTGCCTGTTCAGCGTCATCAGCGGTTCGCACCATTTGTACGCGGTGGTGAAAGGCGTAGCGTTCCTTAAACTCCTTGTTAAGAAGAAGGGTGTGTCGTTTGCGCGGTGGGTCGACTACTTCTTGAGCGCCTCCCTCATGCTAATGGTCGACAGCATCCTCTGGGTGTCGCCGCCCACGGTCCAACAGTTGGTGTACGTCCCTGCGCTAATGGGCGCGGTGGTCGTGGGTGGGTACGGCGCCGAGGTCGCACACTCCTTGTCCAAGGACGCCAACGATGCCAAGCGCCTTTTTGGGATGGCGTGCGTCCCGTTTGCCGCCGCGTACATTACCAACGCCGTGCAGTTTGCCGAGGCGCGGCGCAGCACGGACGGGGCGCGGCCGGTTCAAGGGAACGTCACCATGTTGCACGGCACCAACGGCGCGAAGCCTCCCGCGTTTGTCTACGTCATCTTTCTGTGGATCGCGTTCACGTACTGCCTGTTCCCGGCTGCGCTTGCGTTCAAGATCTGGGCCCCCCCCCCGAAGGCTGTCCTTACCGAAGAAGGCGTGGCAAGCTCCGAGGCTGTTTTCTCCCTGCTGTCGTTCGTGGCAAAGGTGCCTCTGCTGATGGTGTACGCGATCGCGGTCGCGGGTCGCACGGAAATGGCGGCAGTGTTTGACAACGACGCCAGGGAGCCGTCGGGCGATTCTGACACGGTGACATATCAAGCTCTTACCGCAGGGTGCGTGCTCGCGTTTGTGATGGGGATGGGCATGACCTACGAATTTTGGCCCGACAAGCTGTGGTGCTGTAATTCCAAGAACAAAGCAGACAAAGCAGGCGACAAAGACATAAATGCTGCACAAAGAGAGGCGTTGTTGTGAACACGGCCCTCACATTGAGACGACCCTGAGGCACATCACCGACGCGCGCGGCTCATATGGTGGAGGCGGGCCCGCCGCGTAGAAGCGCCCCGCGTCGAGCTCGACAAGCTCGTGGTGGCGGGGCGTGCGCACGCCGTCCGGCTTGTCGCGTGTGCCGCAGCACCATCCGCACCAAGTCCACATGTTTGCCGTTCGTTGTGCGCTCAAACCAGCGGCCTCGACTATTTGGCTTTGGCGCGCCACCACAGCATTCAGGATGCACACGCTAGCGACGACCTCCGCCGCGCTGCTTGCCCTGACAGCGGTCGCGAGCAACGAATGCGGGCTGCCCTCGGGCGCGCCCGCGGTGTACGAGTGCGTGGACGAGGGCCCTTTGTCGTCAAGCTGGGGGTCGGGCTCGGGGTCGCTTTCGGGGTCTGGCTCATTCTCGGGGTCAGGCTCGGGGTCGTCCTCGGTGTTCCTCGCGGGGTGCGCGCTCTACCGCCCGTCCACGAAGGGGTTGGCTGACACATTCCTTTTGGTGTTTGCCAAGCACGCCGTGCGCGGTGCGCGCCGCGCGGGTGAGCGCGCTGTGGAGACGTTGGCGTCGGCGCCCGCGTCCGCGTCGCTGCTGTTTTCATTGCTTGCGCAAGGCGCAACGCACGTCCTCGCGGTGCCCACCGGGAGCGATGCACGGCCCGTGACGGCCGGGTGCACGATCGTTGAGTTCGCAGACCTGCCTGAAAAGCACGGAATTAAGCTCAGGGCGCTGGTGACGGGCGGCGACGCGTGCAAGATCAAGTTTACAGGCACGCCACACGCGGTGGCGCTCGCTGTGGCGACCTCCGAAATTGTGGGTGTCTACGCGGCGCGTTGCACTGCCGCATGGGTCGGCGAAGGGTGCACGCTTGAGGCGCGTGCGTCGAGACCCACGGCGGCCACTCACATGCTGCTTGCGGGGACGGGGGTTGTTGACGCGCTGAGCGTCTGCACGTTGACCGGCGAGGAGCCCGGCGGGGGCACGGCGGAGGGCAGCGCGCACGCGGTAGGCGCGGCGCGGCTGGCGGAGTACGGCACGTTCTTCTCCGGCAGGTTTGAGGGTTGGACGCGGCGCGTGGTGTACACGCGCACGGGGCGGTGCGGTCCCGACACCGCCACAACTTACGCCTCAGCGCACGACCTCCACGTGGTCATTGCGCTCCTCGCGGTGTGTGACGCGCTGAGGGCGGGGGACCCGCCGGGCAGCACGCGCACCACAGGTGGCGTGACGGTCGTAGACGAGGCCAATTGCGGCGTGAGGCAGGCGTTTACTCTCCCCCTCTCGGACGTGCGCGCACGGGTGCAGCACTCCCCGTGCGTGGCATCGCCGACCACGACGTCAACGCCGACCACGACGTCAACGCCGACCACGCACTCCACTTCGCCCTGCGTGGACGTGCTGCTCGCTGACGGCACAAAGTGGGCGGTGCCCCCACTTTTGGGCCACTTTACGTGCGCCGCGTTGCCGTCGTGGGCTTGCAGCCACCCGTCGGTGCGCGACGTGCGCGTCGAGGGGCTCGGTGCAAGCGACGCGTGCTGCGTGTGCGGAGGAGGGGACGCGTCGGAGCCCGATGCGTGCGGCGTGCCCGACGCTGGCCGGCACACGTGGGAGGGCGGCGTGTCCTCTGTGGCAGAAGTGTGGCGGCGTCCGCTTAAGTCCGCCTCGCTGCTTCATGCCGCGGGCACACGCCTCCACCGTTTCCTGCAGCACGCGGCGCAGGGCGCCTCGCGACGAGGAGCACGCAGCGTCTTTGCCGCGGTCGGCGGTGCCCAAGTGACATTCAAAGGCCTGGTTGGCGGGGCGCACTACGTGCTCGCGGTGACGTCGCTCGGCGCGTGGGGAATGTCGTCAGACATTGTGCTAGGCGGCTGCAGGGTGGTGGGCTCGGCGGGCACGACGTGGCGAGCAACGGTTACCGCGGGGTGGGACAACTGCACCGTCGGTTTCACGGGTGGGGGGACGTCGTGGGTCAGCGCTGCTGCGAGCGCCGAGCTCGTGGGTGTGTACACAGAGGCGTGCGCCGACCCCCCCTCGGCCGGTTGCTTTGCCGCGCCGTCTGCCTTGCCCAGCGACCTTCCCTACGTGGGCGACTGCAAACACGTTCACGGCACGCAAGGCCTGACGGGGGGCGGCGAACACGACCTATTCTACCTCGCCGCCGTGCGCGTCGACCCATCGCTCCAGTGGGCGGGCCCGGCGGTGGTCGCTGCCACCGGGCGTTGCACCGCCACGGCGCCCCCCGCCGCCTCGGCACGGGAAGCGGCGACGCTCCTTGGCGACCTCGCCGTGTGCGACCACGTGCGCGCCGGCGTGCCGCCCACGCCTGGCACCGCGGCGGGCACACCGTCCTCGTTTGTGTTCGACGCTGGGGGCGCGTGCGCCGTGCGCCAGCGCATGTCGCTCCCACTGTCGTACCCTGGGTTTGTGTCGTACCCGTGCGTCGACCGGATGACGTCCGAGGACGCCGCGATGGCCGAGGCTTACAACGCGCCGTTCGCCGTTGGCGGGGTGGCCGGCGCGGCGCTGTGCGTGGTGGCAGCCGTTGCAAACCCCGGCATCGTAGGCGCCGCACCGTGCGCAGGGTTGCTGCCCGCCGGTGACCGCGGAGCGCCCAACGACGCGAAGCGCGCGCTTTTCCGCGCTGCCGCCGCGTACGCGGCGGCAAACGGTGACGTCCCCGCAACGTTTGTGGTGGGCTGCGAGGCGGCGGTGTGCGGGCAGGCGTGCCCGCGCGGAGCGACCGCCGCGTGCGCCGCGGTCGGCGCGCGCCTGTCCCGTGCGTTCGGTCAAAACGGTGGCGGACCGCACGCGGTGGTGTGGGTGGACGAGGACATGGCAAGCGTCCTTGCGGCGGCTGCGCCGCCGGACTGGGCGTTCCCCCACGTGGGGCGGACGACGCTCTCGCTGATCGCTTCCTTCGGTGGTTGCGGAGCCGACACGTGCGAGAGGAGCGCAAATTGCAGCGGGTGCGCGCGCAGCAGCGGCGCCACCCACGCGTGCGCAATGCTCGACGCGGGCGGCACGTGCAGCGCGCCCCCCTACGCCGCCGCCGCGCAGGGCACCGCGCTTGCTCAGCACCACGCGGTGTGCGGCGCGACGTGCGACGACTGCAGCCGCCACGCCATCTGCGCGCCCAACACAAAGCGAGAGGAGTTTGACGCCGTTGTGTGCCGTTGGGATGACGCCCCCCCGTGCACATTCTTGACGCCGGCCGAGTCCGCATCTGCCGTCGAAAGGCTGGCGTCTGCGGTGGGCGTGCTTGATTTGGTAGACGTAAGCAAGTCGAGTGCGCGGTGCGGCTCACTCATCATCATCCTCGTGCCGATCGGCGGAGGCGCTTACGAGGCACGTGTGCTGAAGGAGGCAGTGGTCAATGCTTCAAACGTGATCTTTGTCGTGCTGGGTCGCCCCGTCCGTGTGGGCGACGGCGCATTCTCCGTCACCACCGTCACCCTGCCGACTGAGGCGCACGTCAACGCGCCGCATGAATCCCCAATGGTGGGGTTGGCGTTGTTGCTGGTCATGCCTTCCGCGCTGATTGCGGGGCTAATGTGCAAGCCAAAACAACCGGTGAAACCAGTTAAAGAACTCTGGCTCCTATAAGGAAAATGCTGCCTGCACGAGTCTCCGCATCGCCGCAGGCATGGCGGAACTCAATGCGCTCGCCCGCGACGTTTGGGTCGGCGCGGCAATTCGTAATTATCAGCAGAGCGTCGCGAGATGGGATAGTTTTTCGGATGCATTCAAAGAACAGACAGTGCCCGACCCGAAACCACACCCAAGAACATCGGTCGTTGTAGATGCTGCGCATGATGCTCAAACCGCCGAACCAACCCGCATGGGCGTGTTACACAATGCCACCCCGCCCTGCGGAGAAGATGGACCGAGCGCTGTGTGCGTTTCGAGCAACGCACCTTTCATCAATGCGCATGGTCCACCCGGTTTCGAATCCATTATAAACCAAACGCCGCGCACATTCACAGACGACGGGTGGAAGGTGAACATCCGCCGCTTAGACGCAAACATTAAGTCGACGGCGAGCATGCGAACACTTGACATCGTCATGAACCAACTTGGATTACCTGCGTCCCACGAACACAGCCGTGTTTACGCGTTGCTGAAACACACGTCACAGGACAAAACCCCGCCGCCTTGGCAGGGGAACCAGCGACGCTCCTTGTCGACCTCGACGTGCACTACAACGGACGTCAGCGATGCACCGCTGTGGGCGGCAATGGCCCTTCAGCGTGCTGCTAACGACCAACCGGACCCCACGGGGTTTCTTGCGCTCTGCCGCAGCAAAAAGGAAGCAAACACGTTGATGAAAAGACTCGACCAATTCCTGCAAAAGGACGGGCACGAAGCAAATGGCAGCCTAGCGGGTGTAAACACGGACGGCACGGGTGGGTGGGCCGTTGTGTACGCCGCGGCAGAAAAAAAAAAAGAGTGCTCTGTTTTTGATGAAGAGGTTAGGTGGCTTGAAAGCCAGGCCACCGCGATCGGCATTAACAAGGGAAAATTTCTTATGGGTTGGCGTTGAGGGTTTGCCCCATACTTCCATTGTAATGATTAAACCGACATGCGCCATGGCCGCCACGGTCGATGCCGTTGTCAGCGCGCTAAAAAATCCATTTACCGACGCGGTCAAGCTTGCTACCACGCATGTCGTGTGCCTCACTGACGAGGCCGCCGCAACAGACAAACGCGCTGTGCGTGCTGTCGCCACGCTGTGCGTGCGCTTTTTTGCGCTGACCGAGGCGGCGGGCATGGGCCCTGTCGGCACTAGGCGTACGGCGGACGCGCGCGCGCTCGGTGCCGCGTGGCTGGGGCGCAACGCGCCGTCCGCGCAGAAGCTCGCCGCCCACATCCGCCTGTACGTCGCGGCGGCGACCGCAACCGCCGTTCCGGCGGTGGCCGCACGCGGCGCGCGCGTGTTCTTCCTGCCCATCGGCGCAAGACCAGACGAGACAACCCGCACGCGAATCGCGCGTGGGGCAGGCCGCATGACGGTGGCTGCATGCAGAGTGCCGCACCTCGTGCGCGTCAAGATGCAGGGCGCGGCGCACCTCGTCCTTCTCGGGATCCACCGCCACGCCGTGTTCCGCGCGGGCGACGTGCGCCTGGCCACTGTCGCCGTGCCGAACGGCACGGGTGCGCCAGCACGGTTTGTGCTTCAAGAGGGCAGCGTGTACATTCCCGGAAAGCCGGGGTACGAGCCGATCGCCTGCCAATGTGGCGACTGGAAGCACTGTGCCGCCGCCGCCGCGATGCTTGGGTGCAAGCACATGATCGGCGTGCGTGCGCGCCTCCCCCTCCCCCGTATTTGAGAGTGGTCCGCCCGAGCTTAATTAGGGTTGGCACCCGTCGCTTCGCCTAAAACCCAGAGCATCACAAGACCGACGGCGCTCGCGCCGAGCACGAGCATCGGGTGGTCGCCCGCCGCAAACATCGCGCCGAGATACGACCCGAGGAGCGTCGACTGCATGTTGATGCCTACGGCGACGAGGGTGCTGCACACGAACGCGCCGGCGGCCACGATCGGGCGAATGAGATCACTCTCCGTCTTCGTTTTGCCTAGCTCGTCCGTGGCCACCTGCGCCCCAACCGTGAGGATTGCGGCGGTGGCAAGGAGGGTGAGAACCGAGCCCTCGCGGTCGTCAACGAGTTTTGCTACGGCAGTGACGGCCACGGTGTAGACAAGGGCATTTTTAAACACCTGAAAGTCGGCTTTTCCGAACGACATGGCTGCAAAAGCGTACCAGGAACCAGTGAAACAAGTTGACGTGAGGAACGAGATCTCGTTAAAACAAAACTGGGCGCGAAAAGCCGGCGAGCGAAATGTGGAGGGCCTCTCAACCACATGGGTGGGCCCGTCCCAGCCCAACATATATGCAGAGGGGCGTCCTTGCGACCCGTTCTCTGGGCAGAGACCCCGTCGATCGCGGCCCGACGCGTGCCGCTTAGTGTGTGCCAACAACGCCGTGCATGTGGAGGGCCACCGCGCACTCCCCCTGCTGCACTCGCCACAGCGCGTGATCGAGGAGATCGCAATTGAGGCAGGGTACACCTTCGGCAAGGTCACGTACGCGAATTTGTATTACTCAGATGGCAACGAGGTAGTCATTAACCAAAAGCAGGGGTACGAGGGAGAACAGGAAAGGGCGGCAGCGAGGAATGTGAAACCAGAACACGAACAACCTGCCGACGAGCGCAAGCTGCGTCTCCACGACAATGTCGATGTGAATGGTTGGGCACACGATGCTTACTTCCGCGATGGGGACGAAGACGCCATGACGTGCGCGCAAGTTGGGCACGGGTTTGTCAAGGTGGAGAGTGGGCCGGCAAGACGTGCCGCTCGGGCGATGTGCGCAGTCCTCGAGGCGTTTTCTGACGAAAAATACGAGGGCGACCTTGCAAATCTGCCCAACCCTGATCCGCTCGTGGACGACACCGCGACACCGTGGCCGCCTGGGATGCATGCAAACTATGACAGGGACACGGACGTTGCGACCGAGAGCCAGCTTGTTTTCTACGAGGCGTGGAAGCGTGTGGTGCGAGACCCTATCGAGGGTGAACGATGGAAACCCGTTGACTTCTCATTAGCTACGTGGGAGAACGTGTGCATGACGCGGCGCGAAGATTTCCCGAAATACATTAGGATGTACGCTAAGGTGCTGGAGATCTTCCTGTCTGACCCGGGATTTGACATGTGGCGCGTGTTTGACAAGGCGGGCGTGCACGCGGTAAACCGCATGGACGCCCCTTCGTTCAGGCATGAAGCGTGGACGTCGCCGTCCGTTCATCCAAGAAGTTTCGCGGTCAACTATCTCCTCCATTACAACTTGCACTCGCGGACCCCTGAACATAACGCACTGGAAAAAGGGACGGACGAGCTGGTTACAGCGGTAAAAGAAGCGATGAAACAATCCTCTAGGCTAAACAGGTTCCTCCCGGGGGTGTCTTTCAAAGTCAACGACGTCACGGCTACCCCCGCACTGCGCGAAGCGCTCATCCAGTTGCACACCGCGACGGGTGTCAAGGCTACGGTCGAGTGGGGCGTGTTGCGCGTGGCACTCGACAAATCCCGTCCCAAAAAAGGGTTCCTTGCCTATGTCGGGGCGTTTGCCCTGAAACCCCGCGCGCCGAAGCACGCCACGGCCGTCGTGACCGCCGCGTCCGAGGACGCGGCGAATCCGTTCATGCTCACGCTGGCACAGAAAACGCATGTTCACAAGGGCGCTCGCGTCATCGTGGACGGAACAAAGCGCGGGAGGGTCATGCATGTTGACAAGAACGATTTGAGCAAGGTCGTGGTGGACTTCAACGTGCTCGACCTCGACGTGCCCGCCGTGGTGGTGTTCGAGAAAGAACACGGAATGAAGCGCGCGGAAGACGTCGTAGAAGAAGGCACGCGCGCGGCGCTGACGTACATCAAGATGGCGGGAAAAGTCCACCCGCGGTCAGGGTGGATCCGCGCACAGGACCGCTCACGTAAGCCGCCAGACTGGGAGAGACAAGGCGCAATGATCACAGCGGGAGACAGCATGGAGTCCCTGGGGCGTGCCTACGCCGAGCACGTGGAGATGATCACGGGGGGGGACACGTTCATGCGCAGCGAGCGCGTCACCACGGTTGGTGCGTACAACTCGCGCGACGAGGCCGTGGTTGACGCGTACGCGTCGGCGCGCTTCCCGAAGGACGTGCTGAGAAAAGCGGGGATCACGCTGGAGAACGCCATCGACAACTGCATCGGGTGGGACGTCGCGCCCGCCGCACGCGCGCTCCTGCTGTGCCCTGTGTTTGTGCGCCATGTGTGCGCCGTCCTCGAGCGTAGCGACAAAGAGCCCCTGCAAAGCGCCGTGGTCGACCTGAAGGTGCCCGACCCGTGCGTCGCAAGGAACGACAACAAGAATCGGCGTGCCTGTGTGAGCGGCACGGCACTCCTTGAGATGTGCGAGTACGCAGTGGCCAAGGACGACGCCCTGCCCGACGCGTGTGGCAGACTTTGCACGTTCCGAGCGGCAAGCGCAAAAAACTTTGTTCCAACCGAGCGCCGTGACGTCGACACCAATGATCGTGAAGGCTGGGATGACGACGCGTGGACGCAACTGCACAAGGACGAGACGCCGCAGCACGTCGTCCACGCGGTGGCTCGCCTTGCGCGCTTGCTCAGCATGACGGATGCGCACCCCATCCATGGCCTACAGACGGATCTTGTGGGCCGCAACGACATGATCGACATGTCAGACTTTGTGCAGGAGTTGTCTGCCCTTGAAGTGAGCTACGAGGGCGCTGCGGGTGAGGACGTCACGATTAACCCGAGCCTCCCAGAAAAAAAGATGATTGCGTCGCCAAACAACATCATGATCACGGCAAGGGGCTACCTGTGCGGCGAGGTGTTCCCTGAGCACAACATGATGAACTGGGGAATGACCCGCCCACGCGACGTTTGCCGCACGAAGGACGAGCAAAGGGACTACATGAGCATGTTTGAGCCCCAGCAATACGCACCATTGAAGGAATGGCACAACCTCGCAACCGCACACGACGTGGATGAAACGTACATTGTACAGAACGGGATTGGGAGGGCACTAAGCGGCGGGGTCGCTGTGCAGGAGTACGCACTGAACACACAGCCCGGAAAAATCGATCCTAGGGCCGTACTCTACCCCGAACAGGCTTGCTTCAACCATTACCCGGAAGGCCACTTTGACGTCCTCGAATGGAACGTGCTGACAGATCTCGGAGACACGTGGAAAGGAAATGCGGACTGGGCTCACCACATGCCGATGAGCATTGTTAGAAATGTTGACGCCGGCACGTACAGGTCGCCTCTGGACGTGACGTGGTGTGACGCCGCCACGTTTAAACACGATGACGATTTGAACAATGGCACGGACCTGCTGTGGGCACTGGATGTCAACCGCAGGGAGGTGTTCGCGGCAAGCCTGCTGGGAGTCGTCGGGTGCACACGGTGCCCCGAAGACGCGGCGCATGTAATGTCAAGGGTGTGCGGCGATGTTTCCACCAAGCACGATTTACCGCCTAAGTCGTGGAGCACACGCGTGCGCAACCACATGTCCAAAATGAAAAGCAAATTGTGCGTCATCGGGGTCAAACGGTCTGATTACGAGAGCAGTTACTCGGAAATGGATGAAAAGCAAACCGTGATTAAGGCAGACAAAACGACAGATGATGATGTAAAGGTCACTCGAGACATGCTTTTGAGCGAGACATCCGCCGCAAGCGCATGGTGCGGTTTCTGGGCGGCTTACATGAACGTCATGGCGCCTGAGGTGTGCTGCATAGACAGGGAAATGTTCGAGCTGCGTGGTCTCGTCGAGCAAGGCGACGGTTACGCACCGATTCACTACACCCACGCACAATGCAAAGGCGTTGTCGTACACGAAGAAAGCAAACGGGTACGCAGCATGTTTGACCGCAAAAGGCCGCACACTACGACGTATAAACAGGTGGAGACCCCGGCGTATGCCGATCGCGGCAAGGAACATCTTGTAGGCGATCTTTCAAGCTTCAAACGACACGATGCAGGTGATGGCCAGGCGTTCTACATGAGCACCGCCGGCACACCAATCGATGGATCGGACGACATGGCTCAAAATGCACAATTTAGCGAGGGTGGAGAGCTGGGCAGACGCAAATTTGCTGAGCTGCGTTCGCTCGCCATGCCGTACGTGAACTTTGCGGCTACGCGCGTCATCAAAGGCGTGGGGGGCAATGAATCACTTAATGTCGGGGGAGAGCCATCGGAATTCGATGGCACATGCAGGGTGTCGACCGCAACCTTGGCGCACGGTGCATGTGAAATGTTCGGGTACACGGATCATGCCTTTTATGGATATTTGATAAACCATGAGCACGGTGATGCGCGCACCATGAGTGAGCAAGAGGAAATCCAAAGGGACATGAAACCTGAAGTGGTGACCAAGGCGTACGGAAGGCGTGTGCCGCTTTACGCGCGCCACCTTGACGTCGCGCTCAAGCACACCGCCCTGACCAACACTCGCAAGCCAGGGGCCACGACTGCGGTTGGGGCGCTGTCACTCGTGCAACAGGAAACCCCCCCAGATGACGGAACTGGCGGGCCGAAGCGAGGATGGGGCACTGAAACGCCGGCCGACCACAAACTCCCTAACGAGGCGTGGCCCGAGCAAAACCCGTGGGCTCACGGAGGGACGTGGTTAGGTGATCCGGAGAACAACCCTTGGCACAACGTCTTGCTGTCCTCTGTCGGCAACGTAGCCGATCACGAACTTGAACTCCCGTACCTGTCTCCCCGCTACAGCCTGCAACGATCGTGGGACCCGCCTGTGGGTTTACGACCATTTGGGTACACCCCGCAGGCGCTCGTCACCGAATTCGAAGGGTACAATAGCATGGAGGAATACATGACTGAATGCGCTGAAGTGCTGAAGGGTTGGGGCAACAGACGGCTGTTTACGGCTGAAGAACGACGCTACAACCAGCGTGTACTAGCTGCGGAGGATGCGCCGGATGTGGCCACATCGTTTGGCCGTTCTGAGCGGCAATCACAATTGTGCTACGGCGCCGGCGGCATGATCCGTACCATCTACGCGGGCGACGGCGCGGGCCGCCTCGCTCGGACCCGCCCCGAATCATGCATCGACGCCCAGTGGACTGTTCAACAGAACAATTGCTACGACAGTTACACGGGGGACGAAGCGTCAACATGCTACCACGACCAACGTGCCGCGTTTGTAGACGTGGTGCGTTACGGCGAGGAGGCGTTTTTCATGTGAGGGCACAGACGGCAACCGACATAGACACGATGACGGGGGTTGGTTTTAATTGCCCGGCAGAACGAAGTTGGGAGAATTTTTGCGGTACAATCATCACACGCGGTTGAGAGCCGCGGCGAAGGTGGCAAACGAGCCCGCCGAGGCGGTGGCCGTGGCGGCCTGCGTCTCAGCGCTGAGCTTGAGGAGGCCATCGGTTTGAGCAAAGCGGGCTTCGAGGCAGGTCATCCGTGCCTCGAGGGCGGCTGCACGATCGAGGAGTGCCTGTGTCTTCTGCTTGGATGTGGTTAGATTGCGCCGCGCAAGGAGGGGTGGCTCAGCATTGCGAGACGGCGCGTCGGTCGGCGTGCCGGGCATGCTTTCGCTCAACCATTGATCAATGTCCTCTGTGACGGCTGTTGTAATGTCGTCTCGCGGCGGTGACGGCCGCTTCGTCGCCGTCTCGTCCTCGAGAGGGTCGCGTGGCGGCGCGGGCTGCTTCGTCGCCGGCTCGTTCTGGACGCTGTCGCGTGGCGGCGCGGGCCGCGCCGCCGGCTTGTCCTGTACAGCGCCGCTAGGAGGTGCGGACCGCTTTGTCGCAGGCTCCTTCTGGACGCTGTCGCGTGGCGGCGCGGGCCGCGCCGCCGGCTTGTCCTGTACAGCACCGCTAGGAGGTGCGGACCGCTTTGTCGCAGGCTCCTTCTGAACGACGTCGCCAGGCGGCGCGACCCGCTTCGCCGCGGGCTCGTCCGCAACGGCGTCGCCAGTCTGCGCCTTCCGCTTCTTGTCCTGCTGTGCGCGTGCCTTCGGTGCGCGTGCTGCGCACGACTGCGCGGCCCGCTCGACGATGCGCTCCTGGAAGTCTTCGTCAAAGATGTGGAGCAACGTTTTACCGTTTACATCCTTGCGCATGAATCGCGAGTGGAGGGGGACGACCTCTCCGCCGCTGTCCGAAATCATGGGCTCACGGAGTCCCGCCCACTTTTCGATCAGGGCATCCTTTTGTTGCTGGGTTGTCGCGTTGTTGAACTCATTCGCCGCTTTTACAAGGTTCGCAGACTTCATGAGGCTTGCGATTCGCGACTTTTCGCACAGGAGGAGAAGGCGGAGCCATGATTTCTGCAACGCGTCGCGGAGGATGCAGACGGTGCCATCCTTGTCGCGAATGAACGTGGTGAGCTTGCCATCAAGGAGTTGTTCACCGTTGCGGACGACGAGGCCGTAGTGTTCGATCTTTCCGGGGAGCGCTTTGTCCACGTGCTTCGGAAATGCGTGTGCCGCAAGTTGGCCACCCTTGATGCTGAACTCGCAGCGGTGTTTCGTGTCGACGAACACCGTGTAGCCCGGCGCGTTGGTCACGGCCGCAAGAGTGCCTGGCCGCTTGGGAGCGTTCACGAGATTGAAGCACGGTTCCGGTCCGTCCTGCGCTCCACTCTTTTCCTTGGGCACGCCTTCGTCGGCTGGCTGTTTGGCAGGGAGCTCCTTGGCCCATTTGTCGGCGAGACCTGTCTCGATGCCGGGGAACTCCCCGCTGTGGTGAAAATTTTTCCTGACGATCCACGGCACGTCACGGCCCTTCTTGTGATCCGGCAGGTTGTGGTAGGCAACGAGAGCGCGCTTTTGTTTCTCGGTGGGTTGCACTTTGCAGACAGCTTTGATGCGCCGTTCCTGCGCCGCGACGTCGTCGATGATGACCACTGTGTCCTCATCGTCCCCGGCGGGTTTGTCGATGAGAGCGTAGAAGAGTGTGTTGCCTACTTTGACGACGGCGTAGTTCTCTGGACTTGGCGGCAACGGACCCTTGTTCACCCTGTCTATCGCCTTTTGAAAGCGTGCCTTCGCGAAGTGGAGGACGCGCGCGCCGTCGACCGCTTCATTGCTTGAGCCCCTGACAAACTTGTAGTCGCCGTCGCCCGCCTCGTCGTCGGAGTCGGACGAGTGCTCGGAGGAATCGCTGCCGCTCCTGAGCTCCTCCGAGTAGGCCTCGTCTGAGGAGGGACACTCGTCGCCCGTGGTCTCCTCACCTTGCGCGCGCTTGTCGTCGACGGCGTGTGACATGATGCTGATGGCTGCAGATGGGTAAATGGGGGGCTGATTTAGGGTTCGTGAAGGGAAGTGCGGCGACGTAGTGAGGTGAAGTGTGCGAGAAAGTCGAATTAGCGGCGAGCGCAGCGGCCCCACCCCTTTTTTTTATTTTTTCGGCGCGAAATTAGAAACCCGAATTTGGCGTGAAACTTATATCTCCCACAACCCGGAGTGTGTGCGATGGCGGAGCGTACGGCCGCGCGGAACCCCGCGGACGCATTTGCGCGCCTGCTCGAGCAGCCCGTGAAGTACCTTCCCCACTCGCTGACGACGGCGGTGGGCTGGGACGCGGGCAGCGGGCTGGAATGCGCGCGGACGCTAGTGTGGCGCGTGGCGGCGCGGTGCTTTGCGACCACCAACGGCACGTTCGGCGGCGTGGCGCTGGACGAGTTCGCTGCGGGCAACCTGTCCGTCGCGCTCTTCCTGCAGGAGATGATGCGGCGCACGGGTGTCTCCACGTACTGGGTGACGCTCTACAACGAGGAGTCAATGCGGTTTGGAGACGAGCCGGAGGTAGTCGGCTATCTGCTTGTTGCCCCCCTCTCGTTCGAGGACTACATCCCGTTCTACGACCACGCGCGCGCGCACCTGTGGAACGACGAACTTACAGTTGACAAGGGCGACGCGGACGACGAGGACGAGCCTGCGCGACCGAGGGCGGGCCGGCCGAAGAAGAAAAAAACAAAGGTCACCAGCACCAAGGGCGACCCACCGCGCGGCTCGTGGCGCCACGTGACGAGCGAGCGTGTGCTGCTCGAAATCGTACGGCGCCAAAGCCTGCAGGCCGCCGACCCGGCGTTCACGCTGGAGTGGGACGGCGTGCTGGCGGAGGCGGCGGGCGGCGACCCCGATGAGGTGATGACCCTGCTTCGCATGTTTGACGCGGAGGAGCACTTTGCCAACGAGGCAAACCAATCATGGTACTCCAACCGCGGCGTGCCCGCGTGGCAGCGGTCGGCGGACACGTACTTCGACCGCGGCGTGTTCGATCCGCCCGCCAGCGAGGTGTACGCCGACGTGCCGTGGGCAATGCGTGCGGTGCACAAGTTTGCGCGCTGCATGTGCCCGGACGCGGACGCGCTGCTCGGGTACATGCTGCCGAACAACGACGTGCCGCTCGAGCTGCTGCGCGGACGGCTGTCCGCCAACGACAAGTATCTTGGGCAGGACATCGACGAGCGGATCGAGTGCCTCGACGACGAGGACACACTCGCGCTGCTGGAGGGCAACGACGCGCCCTACCGAAAGTACGGCAACACCATCGTGATCAGCGGACCCCACCCGTTCAAGAACCAAGAGACGACGCTCTACAGCGAGCAGTGGCAGTCCAAGCTGTACCCCGTCATGTTTCACACGATGCTAAAAAACCGGAGCGCCAAGCGCGCCCTCGCCGCGCAGTACGCGGCCGACGCGGGGCAACACGGGCTCGTGCGCCGCGCGCACATGCGTGTCACGGACGACGTCTCGGCGACACTGACGGAGGCGGGGCTTGGCACGGTCCCGTACTACGCGGCGGTGTGGAACGCGCGGCTGCGAATGGGGCGCAGGATTGCCATCACGGGCGTCGTCGCGAAGCACGCGCGGGCCATCCACGACTACGACCCGGCGCGTGCCAGCACCGCGGGCGTGGAGCGCCAGTTTGACCGTGACCTCGCGTCGCTGGCGGACGCGATCACGATGCACATGGGCGTGACGCCTCAGCAGCTTCGGATCGTGCTGACGTGCTTGATGACGGTGTGTGCGAGCGCGGAGCACGAGTTCGGCGACCAGTTCGCGCTGGCGCTGTTCGGGGAGTCGGACGTGGGCAAGAGCTACGCGATGCAGATCGTGTGCTGCCTGCTTGACACGTCGATGCAGGAGCAGCAGAACGACTCGTCCGACAAGGCGTGGGTCCTGGACGGCGTGATGCCGTTTTTGTTCACGTGGCTCGACGAGGTGGGCATTGGCTTGAGCGCGTCGTCCAAGTCGGCGTCCAAGGACTCGAAGAACATGCAGTCGGGGATGAGCACGGGGGTGATGTCTTACAAGCAGTACACGCGCGGCGCGGAGGGCGAGGACGATTTCCTGCTCCTGCGGCACGTGGACTGCAGAAAAAACTGGGCCCTGACGTCGAACGTGATGGTGAACAAGGCGATGCAGTCTCGCCTCGACGTGCGGCACCAGTGGGACGGTCACAACGATCCCGGCACCAAGTCGAAGATTGCGACTGCGTCGTGCGCACGGGACGGCCCTGGGGAAAAGGGGTGCGCGCAGGCTGTCGCTTTCATGATGTCGGGCTCGGCGTACATGTGGAACGCGCGTGCCAACGGGGCGTACGCAGTGCCGCTGGACTTCCGCATGATGGAAATCTTTACGTCGCTGTACGTGGCGATGCTCGTCCCCGCGGGCTTCCCCAAGTTGAAGTGCCGCGACGTCAACCGGCACAAGCACGTCGCCAAGGGCATCTTCAACTTCACGACGATGAACGCGCTGTACCGCGACCCCGCTAACGCGGCGATCGCGCGGTCGAAGGAGCGCGAACTCGCGTACTTCCTGGTGCGGGGCGCCGTCGTGCCCATGCGCGCCGTCGAGGTGGCGTTTAACCTAAACATGCCGTGCCGCAAGTTTGCGGCGCTCGAAACGCGCACTCTGTCGGGGATCGCGACGATGATGGCGTACACAGTAAAAGACAGCCCCGTGGAGGACAAAGACCGCGCGTACTACGGCACGACCATCACGAAGCGCGACGCGGCGCAGCGTGTCGCGCAGAGCACACGGCTTGCAGGGCACGACACGGCAGACGACATTGTGGCGACAGCCTTGACGAAGCTCGAGTGCACAAAGCGCGACGGCATGCCCATCGTCAAGTACGAGCAGGTTAACTACACGGACACCCTGTTTGTGCTCGCCGCCGCGATTCACGACGTGGACGTGCAGACGGACCACATGTCCGGCTTGTACGAGTGGCTGAGGCACGCGTCGCAGAACGAGACGATGCAGGACCTGCGGTGGGTGTGCGTGGACGTGCACGAGGAGCACTACCTGTTCTCTCGCAAGGTGGTCGACACCATCCGCGGCGAGGCGAGCCTGCAGGTGCTCGACCAAATGCCCGAATCGATGGCGCTGCTCTCGTCGGTTGGGACAGACGTGTCGCGCCGGCGCGCGCTTCACGCCGTCCTGCAGGCGACGCTTGTACACGGCGGCTCGGACGCGCGCGAGCCCGTCGCGTCCGAGCAGACGGGGGCCGACACGGAGTACCCGTACATGGGCATGCTGTTTGTCGAGAACTGGCAGCACAACTACCAGACCGCGCAACCGTGTAAAGCTGGGGGCGAGTACGCTGGGCAGCGCTTTACGCCCGCCATTCTGTCGGGGGCGCTGCGGGTCAACAAACGTTTTCTTGACAACTACCGGCGCGGCGAGGCCCAGGACAAGGGCACGGGGGCTGCACTCGAAGAGTTTCGCGCCGTCCTCGCGGCCATCTCCGGCGAGTCCGCGCCCGGAGAGATGTGCTACCGTAGCAGTGCGGGCACCATCGACGGCGAGAACAGCAGCAACGAGATGTCGCGCACCGCCGCGCCGACCAGCGGGGAGTGGACGTACACCAACCCGCGTGAGATGGCCAAGTCGGACATCATCGACCCGACACAGTACTTTCTGTACGACACCGTGCACCCCGAGAACGCGCGCACGATCACGCTGCGCGCGGGCGACAACCTCTACAAGCAAATGTGCGAGGAGCGCGCGCGCGAGAACTGCTACGGCATGAGCGTGCGCGAGTGGGAGGACATGTACGAACTGCCGCACATGTTCCCCTAGGGCGTCACTTCACTCACGATGCCCGCGGACACGGACCACTGGATGCAAACAATGTGCAAGTGGATGAGCGGGTTTAAGATTCGCGCTCATGGGCGTTTCATGTGTGCGTCGATGATTAGCCGCCCGCGGCGCGCGCAGCACGACCGCGAGCACGCCATCCCACAGGGCCCGCCGCTCGCCGCGCGCATGCACAGTCGCAGCGCGTTCACGGACATGCGCAAGAAAGATTAATTGGTTTTATTACATGACACCAACACAACACGCGAGCCCCACGACAGACACCCATGACTGCCTTTTAGGGTTGCTGCTGACTAATGCTTGACGACAAATGAGTAATGGCTACTGCTCCCGCCACGTACCTCACATTTACCCCACGAGCAACGCGCGCGTCGCTATTTCTGCGAGGCGATCGAGACGTGCACTACGACGGGCGGATCTTACACATGATGACGGCGTTGACTGCAGCATCAGCTTTGGACAATCTGGCGCACAAACTGGGAGGCCTGCCGGGGTCTGATTGGTCAGGGACGTATGATTGCTTGGGCATGGACCGGTACAGTCTAGCGTGGCAAAAGGGGCGTTCCTACCATGCCACCGACCTGGGCTCGGCTGCCGGGTGCTTTTCAGGGATGATTCTTCTCGGAAAAGGATCGCCCGAAGTCAGGGCGGTGTGGTTGTGCACCAGCTGCATGTGTTTCAACGGCAAAGGTGGCTTGAGCATCCCGGCCTACTGGAAAACTGGACTTGATGCCCAGCACATTGCAGCCTTAGAACGGAGCGCAGCCACCGCATGCTGCAATCACGCCGCCACACAGTACAGGCCAATCGCGAGATCAATCAGCGGCGGTGTGCTAATTTGGGCGCCGTACAGTCGGGCACACGGTTCTCCTGTAACCAGTCCAAAATAAAGGCACGCCGCCCACAACTGCGAGGCACGTTGCCGAGACACCCGACATCACAGCAGCATGCGTCTGTGAACCAACGCCTAGCTAGGTGCACGCGCGATTCGGTGCCCACTCCAATTGAATGATAAAGCAATTGGCATCACCGACGACTCTTCCGTGTTGGATGTTACAAAAAATTTACCCGAACCCTAACCCTAACCCTAAAAAATTACACGTCTGAGATCTGGCGTTCTGCGCCCACCCTGGTGTATGCCACTAGGTACAGAGGTAGCAAGCCTCCGGTCGCGTGCCCAAAGAGTGCGGCCTCGTTGTACCGAATTGCGTTGAATTTGGGGTCGGCGGTGAGCTTGATGCCGTCGTACCAATCGCTCGAGTCGGGTATCGATGCAGGGACACGCTTCTCGCCATCCGAAAACATGGCGGGACGGTCCCGCTTGTCAAATATGTACTCGAGCATGCAGCTGCGGGCGATGGCGCACACGAAAATGTAGTGCACGCCATTGTCGCTTGTTGTGTACTGGTCCGCCTTCATAGGGTCGTCGCCAAAGTAAATGCCGCGGCCCATCATGCCCGGCTTTGCCCAGCCGTCGTCAAACCCGTTCGCGACCACGGATTGGAACACTCCCGGATTGGTGCCGTGAAAACCAACACGCACACCCTCAAACCGTGACGCTTTCTTGACGTCGTACATCGGGCTGCACGTGGTCGGGTGCGCACTGTTTTTGGCATCAGAGAGCGCCTCGGCGGCCTTAAATCGCAGTTTAAGCGCGGGGTTGCGCACTTCCCACACGCGGTGAGGACGGAGGTGTGTGTACGTGCCGCTCACGACCTGGTCTTTTCCGACGCCACCGTCCTGGCGAGTGCTCCAGTGCGTGAACAGGAGTTGGATTGCCTCGAGTTTGGCGCGCGTCACGTCCACCAAACGCGGGGTGTCGGCGGCGGCAGACGTAATGCCCATGCGGAAGGGCGCGGCCGTAGCCATTGTGTTGACAATGTGCGTGGACGGTAGGTTGTTATACCATGCACGCACGTGTAGCACCGCCGGCGCATGCGCGCGGAAGTAGCGGTGTCAAGTTGGCAAACGCTCAAACAAAGGGTCACCCAAAATCATGACTTGGATCCGTTTTAGCGCCGCGCGCGCTAACCGCACACCATAACATCACTCGACCCGCCCGACACTCCATTGTTAAGTTTGTAATGCTGAAAGTACCATGCGGTCATGCGATGGCTGCGGCAAGACGGACAGCCCTGTCAGGCGGTGCAGCGCCTGCAACACTGTAGCCTACTGCAGTGTGCGCTGTCAGCAGAAGCACTGGCGACACGGAGGGCACAAAGAGGAGTGCAAAGCCGCGACAATGGCGGGCACTCCTCTTTGGGGTTCTTGTGGGTGGGCGTACATCGGCAAGAAACACAAGTGCTTTGCCATCCTGCCCGGCGTAGTGGTGGAGGGCGTGCTTTGGACCCTACTCGCCAAAAGGAGTCATAGTCTCTGGGGGTTCATGCGGAACAGGAAAGGCCAGCTGTGCGACGTAATCCAAATCATCGGTGGCAGTGTAATAGACCATCGACGATGCCCGTTCCAACTACAATTTGAGCTAAAAGCCTCAGGATACCTTGCGTCGGCCCTTGCGTGCGGCGTAAAGCGGGGGCTGCATCGAGTTTGATTCGTCCATCGATGAAGAACATGTTTTTTTTTTAAAGAAATTGAAGCGTGTCACATGGCGAGGGCAGGGTGCGTTGACAGCGCGACGTGCAAGTGCGGGAGGGGTGGGGGCGAGGGCGTGCGGCGCGGGTCGTGTGTGGGTACGGCGGGGTAGAGGCATGCGCGCTGCGCCGACATCGCTAGGAACCTGTCGTCTGCGCACTCGCGTGGCACGCTCGGCAGGGCCTCGCACGCTTCGACCGTGGCTCCGGGCGCCGCCGCCTCGTCGATGCCGAGGATGCGCAGGAGGTCGTCTTCGTTTGCCGTGCTCCGCCCGAACGAGAGCGCCGCCATGGAGTCGCGCACGTCATCTGCGACCTCCTCAAGGCCGTCCGCCGCGTCCACGGCGGTCACCGCGTCGCCCATGCCCGTGCGGAGCGCGCCCAGTGCCATCGTCATCACTTTTACCGTGTCTGCGGCGAGGCGCTTGTTTTCGATCGACACACGCGCGCCGTCTAGGTTTGTGATGACGCCAGCGAGGTGCTCCCCCTGCCGCTCGAGGACAGAGACGTGCCGCGCAAGCTCGAGGGCGTCGCCTCTGTTGCCGAGAGCGGCCTGCTCGCGGCCCTGGGCGCGGGCGCTGGCCATGCGCCTGCGTGTGTCGAGCTGCTGTCCAACGAGGACTTCGCGGTGTCTTTCGAGCTCAGCGATGGGGTCGCGGCGCGCCGTGCCTTGCGCGCCGCCCATGCTGCCGCTGCGTAGTGGCGGAGCAGCGCCTTCTGGTGGGCACGAAGCTCCCGTGCGTTGATCATGCGGTCAGTTCAGTCGTCGTTTTTTTGTCATTCGCCTTTTTCTTCCGTTTGCTGCCGGGCGGGTGCTTCGTTTTAGTTAGATCTTTAACCGCTTTAAGGAGTTTAGCGGGGGGTGGCGTAAACGCGGTCACTGTCTGGTTGTCTGGTTCTGAGTCAGCTTCTGAGTCGCGCTGCGGCGTTGTGAGCATCGCCGCAGGACGCTTTCGCCGCCCGAGGCCGTACGTTTGCGCCTGATCGGGTGCGAGGCCGTGGGTCGTCGCCGGCGCGCGTGGTGGGGGGCACGGGACGCGTTCGGTCGGAGGGTCGCCGCGCGTGTGTGTCAGGTAGACGAGGGCGCGACCCAAGCCCGTGTACTGGAGGAAATAGCCAACGCGCCGATTCCCGCACACGCCTAGCTTTCCCTTGGCCGTGACGTAAACGGGCGTCCCAATGTGTGGTGAGTGCCGCTTCTCGGTGTAGTCGAATAGCGCCTCGACTACCCCCTGCACCGCAACCGCCACGTGCTCGCGGCCGAGTGAGGGACCCAGCGTCACGCCGCATGTCGCCTGCGCAAACCCATGCTCCGCGGGTTTCCACTCGCAAGGGTGGGAAATGTGGCGGGCGCTCGCACCCGTGTAGCCAGTGCGCGAGGGCGCCACGACGACGCCCTTGACGCTGCGCAGGGATCGCTCTGTTTCGCCATCGAACCTAACGCGCGCGCTCACAACAACGGCACTCATCGTGGACGCCTCGGCACGCGCGCGCGACCATATACGCGCTATGGAGATCTGCACGGGTGGAGGCTGTGGGGAGTGCGCAGCATGCCGCGAAGACCCAGCGTGCGCGGGCGCGTTCCCCACGCCTGTCGCGCGCCGCGCCATCGTGACGGGCACGCGCGCGCGGCGCACGGGACCGCGCAGCACGCAGGTTGGCGCGCGCGCCCTTGTCGCGAAGCGGCGGCGCCCCGACGTCCCCGTGGACACCGCCGTGACGCGCCTCGCCGAATTTATTAACATTGTCGCGACGCTGGACCGCGCGCCGTGGGCTAGCCTCGTCTTTGACGTCAACGACCGCATGCTGCGGCGCCTGACGGCGACGCACCTCCACCTCATCGTCGGCAAGAAACTGTTTGCGCGGTGCGACCGTCCCGCCCTGCTGCGCCTGCTCGACCCGTCTGCCACGTTTCTCGACGGTTTCAGCAACGTCATCTGGGTGACCAACCGGCAGCAGGGCAAGACAAGCACCCTTGCCAAATTCATCGCCGCGCTGGCTGTGCACTGCCACGTCGGCGGGCACCTTGCGTACATCTACAGCACCAACCTCGACAGGGCAAACGAGCTGTCGCTTGCGGCCAAGAACTACGTCGATTTCCTCGTCTCGGCGAGCCCCGCTCACGCGCACATCCGCATCGTCATCAACAACAAAACAACATTTGTTGTCGACAACGGCGTGACCCAGAACCGCGTGGTCGCGCGCCCAAAAAACCCCAACAGGTGGTGTGTCTTGCAACCTTGCGCCGAACGCTGCGCTGCGGTTTCGCCTGCGGACGCTAACTTGCATTGTGGCGCTGTCGGCTCGCTATGTTTTTGCGCGCGCGCGCAGCTGCCGCGGCGACGCGCCCGAGGCATGCTTCTTCGACGAGGTGGGGTTTGTGGGCGAGGACTTTTGGTACAAGTTTGCGTACCCACTCCTTCAGGTGGCAATGCGCGTGGCGACGTGCACGACGACTCCGCCCCCCGCCGACGGCTTCTTCTCCACGTTCTGCGCGATGGTGGCCAAGGCCAACAAGGACGGCGACAATTTCTTCCACCTCGAGAACCACAGCTTGTCGTGCAGCGTGTGCACGGAGAACAACGAGGCCGAGCGCTGCTGCCACCGCCTTCACCACCTCCCGCCGTGGAAGTGCGTGCTTCGGTTCGTGGCCATGACCAAACTCATCCCCAAGAAGCAGCAGGCGACATTCCGGCAGGAGGTTTACGGCGTCATCGCCGAGGCAGCGGCCAACTATTTTCCGGCGAAACTCGTTGACGCCGCAGTGGGCCGCGCACGCCACAACTACACCCCGGGCACGCAGGCGGTGTGGGTGGGGATCGACCCCGCCTCGCACGCCGTGAGCGACATGGCGATGGTCGCAATTGTGCACGTCGGGGGCATGTGCGTGGTGGTGGGGACATCAAACGTCAACGTGGCACGCAGCGACGTGGCGGCCGTCATTGCGTACGTCAAGGTGTTCCTGCGCCGCCTGCGTGCCAAGGTGGGGCCTCTCGCGCCGCTCGTCCCCGTCATCGAGGTTAACTCCTCCGAAATCCTTGCGTCGTCCATCGGCGCGGCGTTCCGCGAGTTCCCGCCCGTGTACATGCCCTTCACCGAGCAGCACTTCCAGTCGTGCGTGCTCCCGGGCGTAGGCGTCCGCACCACAAAGGACACGAAAATGATGATGGCTCAGCACATGTACGCGTGCTTGTGTGAGGGCCGGCTCGTGTTCGCCGCGGCGATCGCGCACGTGGCCGCCATCGACCTCGCCGGCAACGGCATGGGCATGACCGCGGACGGGCACGTGGACGAGCTGGCCGAGCAGCTCAAGCGCATGCGCGACACGGACAAAGGCGACATCTCGGGAAAGAACCAGGGCGGCGACAACGACGACCTCGCGATCGCGCTCATGCTCGCTAACTACTGGAGCACGTGCGTGCGCGCCGCCCACCCCGAGATGGTTGAGGCATGACGGCATCGGCAGCGTGTAATTTTTGTTGGGTTTAAAAGTGCTCAAGTGTTACGACTGGGGGTTACATGGGGTAGAGGTGGGTTTGGTTAGGTGGCACGAGCTCGGGTTGGCCTTGTGCGTCCAGGCGGATCTTCCCCTCCTTGAAGAGCCTTCGAAGTATTTGCCTCATGTCCATGCTGCGTTGCGTGAGAAGTATTGAAATGTTGTACGCAGTTCGAACTTGGCCCAACAAAGCTATCATGTCTGGCCGGGGCATGTCCCGCCAGGCGTATTCCACCGGCCTCAACCCGCTCCTTAGGCGAGGCGTCGGTGGCTGCGGCGGTTGCAGTGGCGGTGGCTGCAGCTGAAGTGCCTGCGGTGGCTGCGGTGGCTGCGCTTGCTGCGGTGGCAGTGGCTGGGCCTGCGCAGGCAACAGCGGCAGTTGTCTCGCCTGGGGTGGCTGCGATGGCGTTGGCGGCTGCGCTGCTTCGCCGCCGCCTCCGTCGTCCCCGCCTGTGAATAATGACGATAGTGACGGTAGTGATGGAAAAATTGACGATGGCGTTGGCGGCTGCGCTGCTTCGCCGCCGCCTCCATCGCTTCCGCTGGCGCTTTCGCCGCCGTCGTCCCCGCCTGTGAATAATGACGATAGTGACGGTAGTGATGGAAAAATTGACGATGGCGCTGGTGTCGGGTTTTTCACTGCCGCTTGCGTTGGTGATGAGTTTGAATACGATCCAGCCGTACGATCGTTGGACGTCAACCATCTCGCAACATTGTCCGTCGCGACAAATGCATCTTTAAAGACTCCAGCTACTGTCGCCGTGCCCGACACCATGGTGCTCACACCCCACCGAGTACCTCTGTATGCGGTACCAATGTAGTTACCGGCTCGGACAGCGCTTGAAGTGGCTTCTGTGGTCTCGTCCTTCTCCTCAGACTCAACGTCTTTGGTCTCGTCCTCAGGTTCTTCATCCGCAGAACTCCAATGCGTGTCACTTTCAATGTCATCTCCTTCATCCGCAGAACTCCAATGCGTGTCACCATCACTGTCATCTGTGGTCCCGTCCGCAGCCGAAGACGATTCGTTCGTGTGACTTTGACTTTCTCCCGCATCTTTCCTTATCACATGCACGGCGCCCCAAACCGTTTTTGCGTTTTTACCATTTGCTACAAACCGTACGTTGGCTAGTGAGCCATTGAAGTCATGGTAGGTGTCGCCGACTTTACCTTCGCCTTTGGCAAGGGGGGCAAGGCCGCTGTTCGCCATGAAAATCGCGACAAACAGTTCGTACCCTGTGATTTTAACTTTGGGTGCTTTGTCCTTTTTACTTCCTTTGCCCTTTTTACTTGCAGCCCATGTGTCTGCGTCGTCGCCGAAAACTATGCGATTGTGGTTCCCGCGCTTCGGGTCGTGCGTGATTTGTTTAATGGACGGTTTCCATTTGAGTTCCCATGCTCGGTAATTTGCGTAAGTCGAAGTTTCCTTTTCACAGATTTGTTTCCAGATTTCACTGGACGACGTGTTGTTTGTCAAAGCTTTAATGGCATTTGCATAGTACTTCGGGGTGACAGTGACGTCATTGGTTGCGGACGGAGGTAGCTTCTTTGCTTCATCATCAAGTCCAGCCGCAGACGATTTGTCTGTGTCACTTTCACCTTTTTCCCTGGACGTCTTGTGAGACATGCGACTCAAGACTTTGTCAATGTCCTCGATTAGATTTTTAACTGAGAACATCTGGTTGAGAGGTTTGCCATGCACATTTTTAAGCGATGCAACGTCAGAAGCGATTGCGCTGAGTCGTTTGCACACGGGCTCAAGCTCTTCGGATTTAGTTTGGTTGCTTGTGTGCAGCCTCTCCAATAACGCCTTGTCTTTGTTGACGCGCCTTTCAAGGTCAATGCGAACATGTCCCTTGGCCTTGAACATTTCGCGCACGCTCTCTTCCGCCCACCAAGCGCAATGCTCAATCAAAAACAGGTCATAGAAATCTCTCCATTTGTTGCTCGATGAAGAGCCCGCGGCGTCAAGCATCTTACCCGCTTCGATCATTGCAGTGTTGTATTCAGCGCTTAAGACAAGATTGCTCGTCCGCACGATCTTCAGTCGCGCGTAGACCTCTTCGTCGCTCTCTTTTTCCGGCGTCGGCAGCTCATCGCCCCGATTCTCCGCGGAAAGGAGGAGTCGTATGTCTACGTCTATGTCGCCGATGTCCACCACCTTGTCGACTCGCTTAGACAGTTCTACGAGGGCCTTACGGATGTTGTATGTCTGAAGCTTGCGCGTGTTCGCCACTTGCCACGTTGCCGAACCTTCATGCTTGATCTCGAGCGTTGCGTGGAGACCCAATAAGAGTGGGAAGTCCACCACACAAGGTATGCACTCGCTGGGGGTCTTTCGGTCGTCAAATGCGTAGTCAACCATTGTGAACGATCGTTCCTCGTGTTGGATTGGATCGCAATCGTCACGCGCAGCTGCATCCCACGCCGCCTGCGTAACACTTCGAGGAAACGTGAGGGTGGCTGGCGTCCCCCCTGTACGCAACGTGCCGTTCTCTGCGTTCCACTTTGCATCGCACGTGTCATTCGAACCTTGGAAGTTGGTGTCGACGGCGTTGTCTGTTTCTACGAAATCCGGGGTCCGGTTTTGTTGAAGACGAAGATCGCTCGCCACATCATCCAAACTCTCCCGCGATGCAGTTAGAACGCCACGCGCTTTAATGGTTAATGCCCGACGCAA
>ENA-OSJC01000169-OSJC01000169.1-marine-metagenome-genome-assembly--contig:-NODE-169-length-66338-cov-7.738911_pt1 | contig 66338 bp, 68 predicted proteins | sample MGYA00237885_ERZ534234 | MGnify/ENA primary metagenome ERZ534234 (study PRJEB26413, sample SAMN06343907) | marine metagenome | isolation source: coastal waters | place: Atlantic Ocean: West Antarctic... | reverse complement strand
TGGAGGAAACACCTTCCAAGTCACCACTCCTCCAACCACTGAACCCAACAAAAAGAACCAATAACCTATCTCCTCAATAAGAAATCGCTGATCATAGGTAACAGGTATGTCAAAGAGCCATTCAGCCCCTAAACAAACTCCGTGATACAGGATAAAAAAACAGGCTCCAGAGGCTACTGTGGCTATTCCGGCTATTAGTTGTTTAATAGTCCCGCCTATAGCGGCTATTAGGTGCTGGAAAAAGGTTTTCATATTTATCTCAACAACTCCATAGCCTCAGCACCTGTCATACCAATCTTAATACCAAGTTCAGTAGCATCCTTAGACACGGCCTTTACTGATGCCTTGAGCATATCATCATGGGTATTAACTCCAGAGACTATGGCACAGGCTTCATCAATACAGGAATCAGTGTTGATGTAACCGCAACCTAGGAAGCCTAAGGAGCCTTTTACGATCAGTAAAGGAGCTTCAAGACTTATCTTACTTCTCTCAAGACCAGACCAATTAAAAGGAGTGTTATCAGCAAAGGTGGATATGGAGACCAGTAGAGTAAGCAGAACTAATCGTTTCATATCTAATCACCCTTCTTTAATTCGTCTCTTATCTCTTTAAGCAACTCTGTATTCTCCTGCTGTCGGGTAACAAAAAAGTAAAGAGGATAAATGCCCAGAGTAATAACTGTGAGAATCAAGAAGATTATGAAATTACCAATACGTGAAGCCATTTAAATATCCTTTTGATTGACTAAATTTGCTAAAGCTTAAAACATCAACTCAATGATCGCTATAAGTATCACTGAAAAAACTATCCCCAAAGCCAAAATGGCGCTCTTTGGCAATACCCAAAAGATGCTCTTTGGTTGGCTGTCTCTATCATCGTTATTTACACATATACCTTATAATCATTGCTGATTTAGTCTTCAGAATACTTATCAGTTTTTAATTCCTTCTCATCGTATTTATTAGGAGTACCTCCGGGACTGAGATTAATTACTAGAACTAACAAAGCGGTCATTATTTCAATATAAGTATTTTCAACAGCATAAGGAGTAATAATGATCACAATCCACCAACCACTCAACCCCACATCGTGAAGCCTTCGAATTTGCAACGATATATTTGTCGGTAAATTTAGAGCAACAAAGAAGAATAATATCGAAGACCAGAGCATAGGTTCGGAGCCTTCTTTAAGCATTAAAAAGCCAAAAACAAATATTATGATAAAAACTATAAATTGAAATAGGCTGAATTTCCAAAAATCTAATACCCCTGTTCTCCCTGTAATGGTGAAGCTTTTCTTATAGGTATCTTTTACAGTTCTTAGCATTGCTATTCTCCTGTTTTGACCAAATTAATCATAGCTGAATAATCCATCCAGTCAAATCAGGGCTAGATTGAGGTGATTCCACCGATACAAATTTTTTAAACTCTTTTGAATCTAAATTCACGGTTCATCGCGTCATAAATAGGAAATTTGGCATTCAGAAAGTAAGAAAGGTAAAACAATTAAGATTATCCCCTCCCTAAAAGGGCTTAACTGGTAATGGCCAGCATATTTGGCAAGCCTACAACTAATGACATGAGACAAATTATGAAAAATATATATTCAACCTTAGTTATTTTACTTACATCGTTGCTGCTCGTTGCCTGTGGTGGTGGCGGGAGTGCCGGGAGTGCCGACATACCGATTCAAACTGATACAGTTGCACCGGTCATTACACTAATTGGAGAAGACACTATCACACTAGAATTCGGCGATACTTTCACTGAACCTGGAGCTACTGCCACTGACGCCGTAGACGGTGACTTAACTGCCAGTATGGTGATGACAGGCTCTGTAGATAATAGCACCAAAGGTACTTATACCTTGAGCTATAACGTGAAGGATACGGCCGGTAATCCGGCTACAGAAGTCAAACGAGTAGTTACTGTAGAGCCTGAAACCCAAAGTGCCAATGGTATATGGTCGGACGACGGCGAGGACTCTATGTTTATTGGTCTTTTTAATGAAGGCAAATTCATCTTCGGAGAGCGAAGTGTCTTAGTGGATAACAAAGGTAATGAAGTTGAAGAAGGCACTCTCTCTGCAGGTACGTACTCCATTGAGGGCGACCAGCTTGAGACTGAATCTGTAAAAACCTATGTCTTAAATGGTGCTTTTATTTCAGATGGATCTGCGACTGCAACTGTTACTTCAGCATCAACAATATTTTTTACTGGAAAGGATGGCAATGGAGTTACTAGAAGAGAGGCTACCTTAATATATGATTCTTTGAATAATCAGTCGGTCAATATTCTTGATCTAGCAGGAACATGGAAAGGTGATGTTGATTCCACTTCTTGCTTTGGTGTAATTAATGCAACGAGTCCTGATTCTTGCTCATTTAGCATAACCGAGACAGGTGACGTTTTACTAAACACTACAGACTGTAAATTAGAAGGTAAGATCAGCCAAACTACCACCGGTAGTCTCAAGACCTTGGCTGCCTCAGTCACAGGGGATCAATGTGAGTCTGCAGGTCAATATACCGGTTTCACGGTATATTTACCCGACGATGATGGAGGACCTGAAGGAACTGATGAATTATTGATGATAATGTCTAACGAGCAGTTCGGCTTCGTTTCAAGCATTGGAACGGAACAATAGCAGCGAACTTGTGTGCTGCCTAAAATGAAACCCCTAGGATCTCAAGATGTTAGGGGTTTTTTATCGGTGAATCCACAATACAGAATAATGACTAATCAATAGACCCTGTTATGTTTTTATCATAAGGTTCAAATTAGTCGTCGGATACAGAATTCATAGTTATGAGTTAGAATTGTTGGTTAAGTATTTGTCTAAGATACGGTGTCAGTAACCATATTTTTTACAGTATTGGTCGACCAAGTGCTAAGGTAAAGCTATTGGATTGTTCCCGCACCTACTTTTTGGCTTAATCTCGAGATTAATATGGTTGATGGTTTAACATTTGAACAACTTCGGCTAGTCATTATTGTCTACTCCTCAGCAATTCTACCTATGTTTGTGATTCCAATATTGCACTATCAAAAAATGATTCCAACATGGGTGCTACATTTCTACATCAAGATGTTTTTCGTGTGCGCTTTAGGCTGGGAGCTTTGGTTCAACTATGGGATTGTTGCAGGGGACAGCGTTAGTGTCCGGCGTGCGGATGTTTTAAACCAGATGATACCGTTACATTTCAATGGTTTGCTAAATTCTTTGGCAGATGCAGGAGCGATTTGTTGTGGAGGCTTATTGGTTGTTTGGCTCGCCATGGGGCGTAAGGATTCAACATATCGGCAATGGAGCTGGCCCACTTTCGGTCTACTCTTACTGGTATTTTTAGGGCAAAATATACTTGTCGAAATGTTTTTGTACCATGACCAATTAGCAGTAGGTAAGTCTCTATCTTGGGCGCCGCTCTCACCAGCCGGGCAATGGTTTAACCCTATTTTATGGGAGTTCCAGGGCCGAAGTATTATGTTTGCTAGCCAGCTTCCCTGGCTACTGTTGACCCCTTTAGTTTATTGGGGGTTGATTAAATCTCTCAAGACTGTCTAATCGCTCAAGGCTGTCTAATCACTCAAAGCTGTCTAATCACTCAAAGCTGTCTAATCGCTCAAAGCTGTCTAATAGCGCGGCAAAAGTGCTTGAGATCAATTTTATCGAGTTGCTAAGGTAATGCTCAGGTGAGCATTACTTAGCCTGAAGGTCGATCCCTACAAATTGTCAGTCATCACCATGTCTGACTCGATACATTCATCCAGTAGAGTCAGCAATGCAGCGCGCGACTTATTTTTGGTGCCATTAAACGCGATCATATTGAGTTGGCTGAGGCTTTTTACAATCGTTGATGTTGCCGTCTCTACCTGTTCAGTTGGAACCACTTGGTCATAAAATCCTGCTTTTACAGCATCAGAAGGTGACCAAATTTCTGCGTTGATAACGCAGCGATGGAAATAGTTTAATGGAATACGGTAGCGAGCTAATTCAATCCCAAAATGATGCATTGTCATACCAATTATCGTTTCATTCAGGCCTGTTTTAAAAGCCCCATCTGTGCCTATCCTGTAGTCACAGGCCAGCATAAGAAATGCACCCATTGCTATGCAGTGTCCGGTAGAAACGCCAATTACGGGAGTCGGGAAAGACATTATTCGACGTGCCATTTTTGAGCCGCGAGACGTCAATAATATCGCTTGCTCTGGGCCTTTAGCTATTTCCTTCAGGTCAAAGCCACCTGAGAAAAGACCATCACGACCTCTTAGAACTACTATTGCCTTAGATGCTTCAGCTTTATCAAAAGCTTCACTCAGCTCATCCCACATGTCATGAGAAAGCGCATTGGCTTTGCCATCATCCATACTGATAGTGGCAACGCCATCTTCGTAGCTATAAGTTACATTATTACTCATGGAAACTCCGTTATTGAGGGATTTTTATCGTCATATTTGCTGTACGAAAGAAGGTTAAAGCAAGAGTATGTCAGCTGTCAAACAGAAGGGTTAAATAGGCTATTGATATTTTAAGAGCGTCAATCTATCCGATCTATTTTGGGCTTGCACAGCTTGTTCATGCTTGCGATACTCCCTAGAAATAATAAGCCAAGGAAATCTACCAATGCCAAATGTTAAGCAAATCATCACTTATTCTGTGATCCTTTTTTGGGCAGCATTCGCCTTTAACGAACTAAGTTCGTTCGGCGGAAATGTGGGTTTAGTTCTACATTGGGCGGGGTTAGTTATGTTAGTCGCGCATGTTATTGAGTTAGCGATAGTGTATAAAAAACTACAAGCAATAAATCATGGAAGCGCTAAAGATATTATTAGTGTCTTAGCCTTTGGGATTCTTTTCTGGAAGCCACTACTGAGTAAGTAAAGAGCATCACTTTCTCCTGAGTTCACAACCCCGTTTTTTTGTATAGTTCTAAGCGCGCTATCTGCCGTTTATCAGCTGCCATCTACACTAGGTTTTGAGCGCCCCACATTTTTATTAGGTAGATTTGTTTCGGACCTTCTGTTTCCTTGCTTATAGCGGTGTTGGTCGATAAAGTGACTTGTAGGTACTGAGCCAAGAGATAGCGATCTCTGGACTTGACCGCCACATATTTCAACATTATAAAAGCATAATTAATTGGAGATTAGGATGAAGACACGCGCAGCCGTTGCTTTCGGAGCAGGTAAACCTTTAGAAATAGTTGAAGTAGATCTTGAGGGCCCAAGAGCCGGTGAGGTCTTGGTTGAGATGAAAGCAACAGGTGTTTGCCATACAGATGCATTCACTCTTTCCGGAGATGACCCCGAAGGTGCGTTCCCAGCTATTTTGGGGCACGAGGGTGCAGGTATCGTAGTTGAGGTTGGTGCAGGGGTTAAAACGTTAAAGCCCGGCGATCATGTCATACCACTGTATACCGCCGAATGCCGGGAATGCGATTTTTGCCTTAACCCTAAAACCAACTTATGCCAAGCAGTCAGAGCAACGCAGGGGCGGGGAGTTATGCCTGACGGAACTAGCCGCTTCTCTTTTGAGGGAAAACCAATACTGCACTATATGGGCTGTTCTACATTTTCTAATTATTCTGTGTTACCAGAAATTTCACTGGCAAAAGTTAGAAAAGATGCTCCTTTTGATAAAATTTGCTACATAGGGTGCGGTGTCACAACAGGAATCGGAGCTGTTGCTTTTACTATGAAGGTTGAGGCGGGCTCAACAGTAGCTGTATTCGGTTTGGGGGGCATTGGTCTTAATGTTATTCAGGGTGCCAAAATGGTTGGCGCTACACGTATTATAGGGATTGACTTAAACCCCTCTCGTATTCCATTAGCCACTCAGTTTGGAATGACTGATTTTATTAATCCCAGTGAGGTGGAGAATTTGGTTGATCACATCGTCGATATGACTGGTGGCGGGGTTGACTATAGTTTTGAATGTATTGGTAATGTTGATGTTATGCGCCAAGCATTGGAGTGTTGTCATAAAGGCTGGGGTGAGAGTTGTATTGTTGGTGTTGCTGGAGCAGGTAAAGAAATTGCGACACGACCCTTTCAGTTAGTGACAGGGCGATCCTGGCGTGGAACAGCCTTTGGTGGTGCTCGTGGACGGACAGATGTTCCTAGGATTGTTGACTGGTATATGGATGGGAAAATTAATATCGACGACCTCATCACTCATAAGATGCCACTTGAAGATATCAACAAAGCATTTGATTTAATGCATGCGGGTAAGAGTATTCGTTCTGTGGTGGAGTTTTAAAAGATGGCTGATGGTGCTCTAGAGAAAATTGGTTTTAATTTGAGTTTTGGTGGCTCGCAGCTACGTTATCGGCATCACTCCGAAGTGCTAGATTGCGATATGAACTTTTCTATTTATTTACCACCTCAGGCAGATGTTGCGCCGGTACCCGTGCTCTATTGGCTCTCAGGTTTAACCTGTACTGACGAAAACTTTGTTAATAAAGCAGGTGCACAGCGCTATGCCGCAGAAAATGGCATAGCCATTGTGTGCCCAGATACAAGCCCTCGCGGTGAAGCGGTGGCTGATGACTCTGAAGGTGCGTATGATTTTGGTTTGGGGGCGGGGTTTTATGTCAATGCAACAGCAACACCCTGGGCGAAAAACTATCGTATGTATGACTATGTTGTGGATGAATTACCTGCGTTAGTCAATAGTATGTTTCCAGTAAATGGAGAGAAAATGTCCATTTCAGGCCATTCAATGGGCGGGCACGGAGCTTTGACTATTGCACTTAAAAACTCTACACGATACCAGTCGGTTTCCGCATTCGCTCCAATCTGCTCGCCGATTAACTGCCTATGGGGCCAAAAGGCATTGTCCGGCTATTTGGGGAGTAGACTGCATGGTGAGTCTGATAGTTGGTCGCAGTACGATACTGTAGAGTTAGTTAAGTCTGCAGATTCGGCGTTAAAGGTATCGATGCCAGTGCTAATTGATCAGGGCGAAGCAGATAACTTTTTAGTTGAGCAACTGAATACTCAGCTATTAATTGATACTGCAAAACAAGCCAATTTCCCAATGCAAGTTCGTTTTCAGCCAGGTTATGACCACAGTTACTTTTTTATTGCTACATTGATAGAGGAGCACATTGTTTTTCATGCTAAGTTTTTACAGTAAAGAAGCAGTCCTTATTAGATAAGTAAGAGTCGCTTAGGTGCGGTAAATAGTAGGGGTAATAGTGATAGAATTCGCGCAAAATTCAAGATCAAAATTCAAAGTTTTGGCTTTGAAAGCAAGGCATCAAAACAGAATGCCGAATAATGAGAGAGTCATAGAATTCTCACCGTAATAAGGTACAACTATGTTGGAAAAAAACAGTAATGTTGACCAACTCATTGAGCAGTTTAAGACGCTGCCAGGTGGTCTATTGCCTCTGCTTCATGCTGTTAAGCATGCTGTGGGCTACGTGCCGGACTCTGCTGTAGAACCGATTTCCAAAGCACTCAATCTATCGCGCGCGGAAGTGCACGGAGTGATTAGTTTCTATCACGATTTTAATACCCATCCAGTTGGACATCATACTGTCCAAATTTGTCGGGCCGAGGCTTGCCAATCTATGGGTTCAAGAGACATTGAGGCTCATGCAAAACAAAGCTTAGGGATTGACTATGGTGAGACCACATCTGATGGTCTTGTCACCCTAGAACCGGTTTATTGTCTGGGAAATTGTGCTTGTTCGCCGTCAATTCGTGTCAATGATGATATTCACGCGCGCATTGATCCACCTCGTTTTGATGAATTGATGGCAGAATTAGCGCCGCCTAGCACTGAAGTTTCCGGAGTTAGCTCATGAGTATTCAGGTGTTTATTCCTCAAGATACGACCGCTTTGGCGCTTGGGGCTGAAAAAGTGGTCTCTTCGCTTTTACAGGGTGCGCAGACGCTGGGTTTAGATGTTGAGATTACTCGAAATGGTTCTCGTGGTATGTTTTGGCTCGAGCCTCTGATGGAAGTAGAGACAGAGAGCGGTCGAATAGGCTTTGGGCCGGTCAAGTTATCAGATGTTGAGTCGATTTTGGACATACTTAATTCCGGTTCGGTTGGGACGGCATCCATTAAGCATCCACTTTATCTCGGTGAGGTTAGTGAAATTGCATATCTAGCCAAACAACAACGGTTGACCTTCAAGCGGTCAGGTGTCGCGGATCCTACATGTATCGAAAGCTATCAACGCTTAGAGGGCTTTTCAGGATTAGCCAAAGCACTCTCAATGAGTGGGCAAGATGTTGTTGATGAACTCAAAAATTCGGGTCTACGTGGCCGCGGTGGCGCAGCTTTCCCAGCAGGAATTAAATGGCAGACCGTTTTAGATACCCCTGGAGAACAAAAATATATCGTCTGTAACGCAGATGAGGGCGATTCAGGAACCTTCGCAGATCGTTTGTTGATGGAGTCAGACCCCTATCAGTTGATTGAAGGGATGACTATTGCAGGTTTAGCCGTTGGTGCCAATCAAGGCTATATTTATTTGCGGTCTGAATACCCAGTAGCTCACAAGCTTCTAAATCTTACGATTGAGCGAGCGACTAAAGCAGGATTCTTGGGTACTAATGTTTGCAATTCAGGCAAAGACTTTTTCTTAGAAGTGCGGCTGGGTGCCGGCGCCTATATATGTGGTGAAGAGACATCATTATTGGAGAGTTTAGAAGGCAAGCGCGGCATGGTTAGGGCAAAACCACCACTACCCGCAATCGAAGGACTTTTTGGCAAGCCCACGGTGGTCAATAACGTATTAACCTTGGGCGCGGTGGCAAGCATCCTTGAGCAGGGTTCTGATACCTACAAAAATTTTGGTATGGGCCGCTCCAGAGGAACATTGGCGGTCCAATTAGCGGGTAATGTCAAAAGAGGTGGGCTTATCGAACTCGCGTTTGGTGTTACTTTGCGTGAAGTTGTGGATGATTTTGGTAATGGAACATTTAGTGGCCGACCTATTCGGGCGATTCAGATGGGCGGTCCATTAGGCGCGTTCTTACCGGAATCTCAGTGGGATACGCCGCTTGACTATGAAGCCTTTGCGGCCATTAAAGCCATGATTGGTCATGGCGGTATAGTGGTATTTGACGACACAGTGGATATGGCGGCCCAAGCCCGTTTTGCGATGGAATTTTGTGTGATCGAGTCCTGTGGTAAGTGTACGCCTTGCCGAATTGGCTCTACACGAGGCGTAGAAGTCATTGACCGCATTGTGGCGAATGAAGACCGTGATAATAATTTAATTTTACTCCATGACCTCTGTGACACTATGGAGCTTGGATCGTTATGCGCGATGGGCGGAATGACACCATTTCCTGTCCGCAGTGCATTGACTTACTTTGAAGAAGACTTCGGTATTAGCAGCCGTAGGGATCACTAATATGTTGGAATTTTACGAACCTCAAGCAGATTTTGGTACCCCGCAGAGTGACAGCCAAACGATGGTTACACTCTCTATAGATGGCGTTCAGGTCACTGTGCCTGAGGGGTCGTCAGTTATGCGTGCGGCATCAGAGAGCGGCATTAAGATCCCAAGACTGTGTGCCACTGATTCATTAAAGTCCTTTGGTTCTTGCCGAATTTGTTTGGTCGAAATAGAGGGTCGGCGAGGTTTTCCGGCATCTTGTACGACGACAGTCGAAGCAGGTATGCAAGTTAACACCCAGTCAGATGAGATAGGTAAGCTGCGCCGCAATGTGATGGAGCTCTACATATCAGATCATCCGCTTGATTGTCTGACGTGTCCGACTAATGGTGATTGTGAACTGCAAGATACTGCAGGTGAAGTAGGCTTAAGGTCAGTGCGTTATGGTTTTGAGGGTGAAAACCATTTGGTCGCTGAGAAAGACGAATCAAATCCCTATTTCACCTTCGATCCATCTAAATGTATCGTCTGTTCTCGTTGCGTTCGTGCCTGTGAAGAAACTCAAGGCACATTTGCATTAACCATCGATGGCCGGGGCTTTGGCTCTAAGGTCAGTGCTGGGCAGGCTGAAAGCTTCATGGATTCTGACTGCGTGTCCTGTGGTGCCTGTGTGGATGCTTGCCCGACGGCAACGCTCACCGAAAAAAGTATTATTGACGCAGGTAAGCCCGAACATTCCGTGGTTACCACCTGCGCCTATTGCGGTGTCGGCTGTTCGTTTAAAGCCGAAATGAAAGGCAATGAAGTAGTGCGTATGACGCCCTACAAAGACGGTAAAGCGAATGAGGGCCACGCTTGTGTAAAGGGTCGTTTTGCGTTTGGTTATACGACGCATAAAGACCGTATTACCGTACCAATGATCCGAGATAGTATTGATGATCCATGGCAGGAAGTGTCCTGGGATGAAGCAGTATCTTATACCGCTAAACGCTTTAAGGATATTCAGGCGAAGCATGGACGTACCAGTATCGGCGCGATTTCTTCCTCACGTTGCACCAATGAAGAAGTATATCTGGTTCAAAAAATGGTACGCACCGGGTTTGGCAACAACAACATCGATACCTGTGCACGTGTTTGCCATTCACCGACTGGATTTGGTTTAAAAACGACCCTCGGTGAGTCAGCTGGCACGCAAACATTTGCGTCAGTGGCCAAGGCAGATGTCGTTATTGTTATGGGTGCTAACCCAACTGAAGCTCACCCAGTATTTGGTTCACGGTTAAAACGTCGCCTTCGTGAAGGTGCAAAATTGATTGTTATTGATCCACGGCAAATTGAGTTGGTGAGCGCGCCACATATTATTGCTGACTATCATTTACCGGTTCGCCCAGGTACCAACGTGACAGTACTGAATGCGCTGGCACACGTCATTGTGAACGAGAATCTTCAAGCGCATGATTACATTGCTGAGCGGTGTGACACCGAAGGGTTTAATAATTGGATTACATTCATTAGTGATGAACGCCATTCACCCGAAAATACTGAGCAATTTAGTGGCGTTCCAGCTGCGGATCTGCGTGGTGCAGCTCGTATTTATGCACAGGGTGGCAACGGCGCTATATTTTATGGACTAGGTGTGACCGAGCATAGCCAAGGCTCTACGGCAGTTATGGCAATTGCTAACCTTGCTATGCTGACGGGTAATATAGGTCGCGAAGGTGTGGGAGTTAATCCACTGCGTGGCCAGAATAATGTCCAGGGGTCTTGTGATATGGGCTCATTTCCTCATGAGTTACCTGGCTATCGCCATATTTCCAATAAGGCTACCCGAAATCTGTTTGAGGCAGAGTGGGGAGTAACTCTTGACCCTGAACCGGGTCTTCGTATCCCCAATATGTTTGATGCGGCACTTGATGGTGACTTTAAGGGTTTGTATTGTCAGGGAGAGGATATTGCTCAGTCTGACCCCAACACGCAGCATGTTGAAGCTGCGCTTCGATCTTTGGAATGTGTGGTCGTCCAAGACATTTTTCTCAATGAAACTGCTAAATTTGCGCATGTGTTTTTACCCGGCGCGTCGTTCCTTGAGAAAGACGGTACTTTTACCAACGCTGAACGGCGTATTTCTCGGGTGCGTAAAGCGATGCCGCCGCTAAGTGGCAAAGCAGATTGGGAAGGTACCATGGCACTAGCTAATGCACTGGGCTGTAACTTCCAGTACAACCATCCATCAGAAATAATGGATGAAATTGCAAGGCTAACACCAACCTTTAACGGTGTTTCGTACAAAAAACTCGATGAATTAGGCAGTATTCAATGGCCGTGCAACGATCATACGCCGGCGGGGACGCCAGTCATGCATGTTGATGAGTTCGTCAGAGGAAAAGGATTCTTCGCCATTACTGAATACATTCCTACTGAAGAACGAGCCAATCGCAAGTTTCCATTATTGTTAACGACGGGTCGAATTCTTTCACAATATAATGTCGGGGCTCAAACTCGGCGCACTAGCAATAGCCAATGGCATGCAGAAGATACTATAGAGATTCATCCCCATGACGCTGAAGAGCGGGGTATCAACCATGGAGACTGGGTCGGTATTCAAAGTCGTGTTGGTGATACAGTTCTCCATGCGGACGTCACCAGTCGTGTCAAGCCGGGCGTGGTTTATACTACTTTTCACCATCCTGCATCAGGTGCTAACGTCATCACTACGGATAACACGGATTGGGCGACAAATTGCCCGGAGTATAAGGTAACGGCTGTTCAGATCAGCAAGGTAACTGCCCCCTCAAGCTGGCAGGCGAGGCAGAAGACATTTAATACTCAGCAACAGCAACTGCTAGCGAAAGCGCGTCACTGATGTCTACCACCAACCCTCCTGCTAGCGTTGTTGCAAGACATGTCTGGCAGGGCGGTAAACTGTTGCTCTCAGATGACAAGGTAGCGACGGAAATACCCATTGCTATGGTCTATAACGGTATTTCTCATGTCGTCATGATGGCAACGCCCAGTGATCTTGAAGATTTTGCCGTTGGTTTCAGTTTGAGTGAGAGGATTGTAAGTAGCACAACACAGATTCTGGATTTTGACGAGGTAACAACGTCAAAGGGTATTGAGCTCCATATCACTATCTCTGCTGAAGCTTTTTTCGGTTTAAAAGATAGGCGAAGAAATTTAGTGGGTCGGACTGGTTGTGGGCTTTGTGGTGCAGAATCTTTAGAGCAAGCTATCCCTGTACCCAGTAGTATTACCAGCTCACTGGAGGTGAGCCATGAGGGATTGCAGCGTTCAATAAGCGCCATGAGTCAGTGGCAAGAGCTTCAACGTATTACTGGCGCTGTTCACGGAGCGGCTTGGTGCAGTGCTCAGGGGACTATACGGCTAGTTCGAGAAGATGTGGGTCGGCACAATGCTCTTGATAAACTTCTTGGTGCCATGGCTCGAGATGGAGATTCAGGTGATGGGTTCGTATTGGTCACTAGTCGAGCCAGCTATGAAATGGTGTCAAAGGTTGCCAGTGCAAATATCTGTTTGTTGGCAGCGGTCTCTGCGCCAACGTCCTTAGCCATCGCGTTGGCTGAAGAGTCAGGGCTTAGTTTAGTAGGATTTTCCCGTCCTGATAGGCATGTTATTTATTCTAACGAACAACGGCTAGTGAGTGAGACAGTATGAGAGCATCGAAAATCGATCGTTTGGTCAAAATGATTAATCAAATCTCACTCAACATGAGCTCAAATGGCCCGGCTGATAGTGTCGCAATAGAGGTTTCTGAGCATCTTGAAAAGTTCTGGCCGCCACCAATGAAAAACCTTATTAGCGAATCTTCTAATGATGACACTGTAGGATTAACGGCAATTTCTCAGAAGGCCGTCGTACTTCTCGCCGCTATTCAAAAGGCAAAGTCAATCTAAATTAATCATCAGGCTAGCGACACGGTCCACCTTCTAATACAGCAACATCCCCTGCCAATATGTATTTAGATACACCTAACTTCGCGTCAAATTCAGGCTAATTATTAATGTCTAGGTAGCATTGCTTGAAATTATTTATTAAGTAATAAACGGCCTCATATTGTCCTTAAGTCCAACCAATAAGTTACTAATGATCTTTGAAAATTAGTTATGGGTCCTATAATTACTCAGGAGCTAGGTATGCATTTTGAGCGCAAAAATTTGTTTATTACTGTTCTTTTTAGTCCGTCTCTCATCGACTATAAAACTGACATCCTCTAACTATTGAAACTGGCGATCTAAGATCGATGGCGCAGTTTGAACAGATTGTTCAAAGCGAGCTGCTCTTTTAATTAGTTCGGCGGTCATCGCTTTGTCATCAGTCACTAAATCCATGCGCTCGCCAATGTTTTCATCAAGATCAATTAGTAGCGGGATAGTGTGTACCTGTCTTTCTGGAGCCCTTGCATAAGCGCCTTGAGTCACGAAATGTATCTTATGGTTACCAACTCTAAACGCCCGGAGCTCAGACCCGTGATAAAAAGGTACAAAATCTCGGGGACTTGGCTCGCCATTTAGAAGTGCGCCGGTAAGATTAAAGCTATCTTTGGCTTGAGGCAGGTTGGTGAGCTTTGCAAGGCTTCCAAGTGTAGTAAAGAGATCAGTTTGGACGCCTATTTCAGTAACAATGCCAGGTTTTATTTTAGGCCCTGAAAACATAGTCATTGCCCGCATGCCCCCTTCAAAAGTGGTTCCTTTACCGTCTCTCAATGGCTTAGCGGACCCCGCATGCTCACCGAATATTAACCAGGGTCCATTGTCGCTGGTAAATACCACATAGGTATTCTTTTCAATATTCAGTGTTTTAAGTGACGCCATAATTTCACCAACACTCCAATCAATTTCTTCTATGACATCTCCATAGATCCCTCGTTGACTTTTATTGACAAACTTTGGTGATCTGAATAAGGGTACATGGGGCATGCTATGAGAGAGAAATAAGAAAAACGGCTTATTTTGTTGCACAGACTCAGTCATAAATCGAACTGACTCTTCCGTATAGCGTTGAGTGATGAGATGTTGATTAGCAGGCTTTTCCAGTAACGTATCTTTAAAGGTGCCGTCGTTTAAATGTTGGCTTGAGATGAGTGGCACCTGCCAGTCAGTAATTTCGCGTTTAAAGATGTTTTTGCGAATACGAGGACGCACAGTTTTCCATTTTGCAGGAGCGCCCTCAGGTGGTGTAAATATGTTACCAAAATTAACGCCATCAATTTCCCAATCCATATCGTTGGAATAGGGGATTCCTAGCCATTCATCAAAACCATGACGGGTCGGGTAAAACGCTGGAGCATCACCCAAATGCCATTTACCAAACATTCCTGTGCTGTACTTGTTGTCTTGAAAGACCTCGGCAATAGTTTTCTCACTATGAGGTAACCCTTGTTTACTACCGGGGAAGAAGACAGCAATAGTATCGCCATAGAGTCCGGTTCGCACAGGGAGTTTTCCCGTAAGTAGTGCACCTCTGCTAGGTGTGCAAACCGATGCAGTGGCATAAAAGTTTGTCCAGGTTTGGCCGTTTTTTGCCAAAGCATCGATCGCTGGTGTATTTATCATAGGGTCGCCAAACGGTCCAACGTCGGCATAGCCCATATCATCCGCGTAAATAATAATAACGTTAGCGGGTGCAGCTTCATTAGCGAACGTCTGCGTATGAAACATAAAGCTTACAGAGAGGATCATAATGAAAAAATGTTGCTTGATTCGCATGCCTGAAGTCCTTTTCGTGGAGAGAAAGCCGATTTTTCGGAAATTTTACCACCCACTTTGTAACGACGCCATAAGATATAGTGGCCCGGTCGTTAATACGTATGCCCGTGAGTGAAATTTTGCGATAATGACGTTATATTTAAGACTAGCGACTATTAATTCTGGATCAAAGAGTAACTACAATGGCAAAAATGACCCACTTAAATAGCCTCGGTGAGGCCCATATGGTCGATATATCGAGTAAGAGTGATACGGCTCGAAGCGCCATTGCCGAGGCAAAGGTGGAGCTTACTGATGCAATTGTTATGGCTGTAAATGATGACAGTTTGCCGAAGGGAGATCTCTTTGCTACCGCGCGTATTGCAGGAATTCAGGCAGCTAAGAAATGCAGTGATCTAATACCATTATGTCATCCACTGCCACTAAGTAAGGTTAGCATAGACATAAATTTACACGAAAATATGCTATCAATTATAGCCCTCTGCAAAACCACAGGTAAGACAGGGGTAGAGATGGAGGCATTAACGGCCGCATCGGTTGCTGCATTAACAGTTTATGATATGTGTAAAGGTATTGATAAGGGAATGATTATTCGTGAGACCAAACTGGTTGAAAAAACCGGTGGCAAATCTGGCGTCTGGCGTATGGCCGATGAAAGAGTGCCCAAGAATGCTTAATTTGTTGTTTTTTGGTCGTCTTGGCGATCTCACCCTTGGCCTAGATAAGACCATTCCTCATCACATCGATCTGGATACACCTCAGTCTATTTTAAATAAATTGACTCAACAACACCCGCTATTAGCAAAAGAGTTATCTGAACCTCAAGTGCTGGTATCGGTAAACAAGATGATTGTGAAATGGGATCACCCACTGTTTGACGGCGACGAGATTGCTTTTTTACCGCCAGTCACGGGCGGTTAGCAGTATTATGGGTGTAGTTATTAGTGTTCAAACTGAAGATTTTGATCTTAGTGCTGAATATGATCGATTGCGCTCGATAGGCGATGGCATAGGGGCGATTGTTACCTTTACAGGGCTAGTACGCGATTTTGAAAGCACCTTGGACCAGCCCAACTATTCTAAAAAATTGACGACGCTGACCCTGCAGCACTATCCGGAAATGACCGAGAGGCTGCTAAGTGAGATTGTTGAAAACGCACTTTCTCGTTGGTCACTACTTGGAGTGACCGTTATCCATAGAGTCGGTAGTTTGTCGCCTAATGATCAAATTGTATTTGTTGGTGTGGCCAGTACACATCGGGAAGATGCCTTTGAGTCAGCGCAGTTTTTGATGGATTACTTAAAAACAAGAGCGACATTTTGGAAGAAGGCAAAGGTGGGTGGAGAGGAACAATGGCTCGACGCTAAAGATTCTGACGCTAGCGCAGCCGCACGCTGGGACGATCAAACATGATTAATGTGAATGCCATGATTCTTGCCGGCGGTAGGTCCAGTCGCATGGGAGGACCCAATAAGGCGCTGATTCCATTGGGTGATAAGACGCTCATTGAACATGTTATTCACAGATTACAGTCTCAGGTAGATCATCTGGCAATTAATGGGGATCTGCAAACATTCGCCACTGCTGGTTGTCCGGTTATTGAGGACAAGGTTACTAATTTTTCTGGTCCGCTGGCCGGTCTTTACAGTGGTCTACTCGATTCGCGGCTTTCTTCAGCCGACTATCTTTTTATAGCCCCTTGTGATGGTCCTTTTATCCCTACAAATTTGGTTGCTGAACTCTACCAACTGATGGTTGGGCAAGATGCCGACATAGTCTGCGTATGTTACGAAGATGTGGCGCAAGCGACGTTTTCGCTTTGGCACAAGCGAACAGCAATGGCTGTTAAGAATGCTTTGTTGAGGGACCATAATGGTGGTTTCAAACCATTGTTAGGCGCACTTAAAACCGTTTATTATGATTGGCCTGACAGTTCTGTAAATCCATTTTTCAATATTAATACGCCACAGGATCTTACTGTCGCTGAGAAAATATTATGCCTCTAAACGACGATGATTTTATGCGCTATAGCCGCCATCTTCTTATGGATGATATTGGTGAGGCTGGCCAGCAAAAATTAGCGTACGCTAAAGTGTTAATTGTTGGTGTGGGGGGTTTAGGCTGCCCTGTTGCTGTATATCTTGCGGCCGCCGGAATAGGGCAGCTTGATCTCTGTGATCCTGATCGCGTTGATAAAACTAACTTACAGAGACAAGTTCTCTATCGCGCTGAAGACTGCGGTGAGCTTAAGGTTGCCTGTGCTAAAGATCGACTACACGCGCTTAACCCGGGTGTTACTGTCAACGTTTTAGCCAAAGAAGTAGATGTTGAGGTTCTCGCAGGACCTTCTCTGACTGAATCTTACAGTGTGGTAATAGATTGCACCGATAACTTAGCTGCCCGTCAGTTAATCAATAAGGCATGCTATGAACAAAAGATCCCTCTGGTCAGCGCCGCGGCGGTGGGTTGGGAGGGTCAAATAGTGGCCTTTGATTTTCGCCGGTACAGAGAGCTATGTTTTAGCTGTATTATTGATTATAAATCGACAGAACCGATGATGAATTGCTCTAATTCCGGTGTGGTTGGTCCCGTACTGGGTGTAATGGGTAGCCTGCAATCGACCACCGTAATACGCATGTTATTGGGCTTTTTTGAACAGCATGGCGAACTGCAAAGATATGATGGTAAACGGGGACAATGGCTGGCCATGCATTGTGCCGTTGATACCAGTTGCCCAATCTGTGGGCCAACAGACAGCTAGGAGATAGGAATGAGTAAAGAGATTTCGCAAAGACGATTTGTAAACGTAGCAATATTAACCATATCTGATACTCGGTGCTTTGATACCGACACGTCAGGTTCTTGGCTGCAACAAGCGATCGAGGCAGACGGTCACTCCTTGTTTGATCGTAAAATAGTAATTGATGACGTTTATCAGATGCGCGCGATCGTCTCGACCTGGATCGCAGATCCCAGAGTCGAGGTCATTATTACAACCGGAGGCACCGGGTTTACAGGCCGGGACAGCACCCCTGAGGCGTTGGCCCCCATATTTGATAAGCACATAGAAGGTTTCGGTGAGCTATTTAGGCAGCTCTCATATGATGAAATTGGCACCTCAACTATACAATCCAGATGCTTAGCTGGCCTCGCCAACAACACCGCTTTGTTTTGTCTTCCAGGCTCCACAGGGGCCTGTAAAACCGGTTGGAATGGTATTTTGCGTGAGCAGTTGGATAGCCGTTTTGAACCGTGTAATTTTGTTCAACATGTTGGTCCGCTGAGTAAATGATGCTGACCGTTGAAGACGCCATTAATCAACTGAGTGAGAGTGCTGTAAAGGCTTGCAAAGTGACATCTGTGGCGGTAAAACAAGCGGTCGGTTTTGTTATAGCAAAAGATGTGATCGCCAGTATTGATGTTCCTCCGGCAGATAACAGTGCAATGGATGGTTACGCATTTTGCTTTAAAGATGCCTTAGATAATAATTTCCAGCTACCAGTGAGCCAGAGAATTCCGGCCGGGAGTATCCCTGAAAAATTAATAATCAATACGGCAGCGCGAATTTTTACGGGTGCTGAAATACCCGCTGGGGCAGATACCATCGCTTTGCAAGAGCAATGCACCGAACATGACGGCATTGTTAAGCTAGATATAGCGTCGGTCTGTGGCCAACACATAAGGCTCTGCGGTCAAGATATAGCCGTTGGGACTAAGCTTCTGGCCGCAGGCACTTCACTTCGAGCATCTGAACTGGGTGTGCTCTCATCTCAAGGGATAAGCCATACGGACGTCTATGCGCCTTTAAAAGTCGCTATTTTTTCAACCGGAGACGAGCTGATTGAGCCGGGCAATATTATTGGTCAAGGTCAAATATATAATTCTAATCGTACAATGTTGATTGGGTTGATCCAATCACTGGGTATGCAAGCGGTTGATCTAGGAACTGTTGCAGATAGTTCTGAAGCGACACGTAAGGCGTTAGTCAGTGGTAGCCAAAAAGCGGATGTAGTGATTAGTGCAGGTGGCGTGTCAGTAGGGGAAGAGGACCATGTTAGGCAAGTTGTCACTAAGCTTGGTAGTGTAGATTTTTGGCGAGTAGCGATTAAACCAGGCAAACCAATTGCGTTTGGGCATATTAGTGATACACCGTTTATAGGGTTGCCGGGCAATCCAGTGTCGGTGTTTGTCACATTTATGGTATTGGCCAAACCATTTTTATTGGCTACTCAGGGCTGTATCGATACTGTGCCTTTAGTTTTGCATGCAAAAGCATTATTCAACAGATCTGGAGAGTCTCGAGAAGTTTATTTGCGAGGTCGATTAAGTAATAGTGCGGTGGGCCCCAGCGTTGAGATTTACCCTAACCAAAGTAGTGGTGTGCTGTCCTCAGTATCTTGGGGGAATGTCTTGGTAAGGCAAAAAAGAGGCGTGGATATTCAAATTAATGACCTTATTGATGTGTTAGTCTACTAGCATAAAGGGTGAGATAAAAAAAAGAGTTGCATGTGGACAGTAGCGGCAATGTATTAACAACGGAATCTTCTTTGGTAGACCCTTTCGGTAGGGCGGTGAACTACTTGCGCCTATCGGTTACTGATCGCTGCAATCTTCGTTGTACCTATTGCATGGCAGAGGACATGACCTTTTTGCCGCGCCAACAAATATTATCCCTAGAAGAATTACGCGATGTAGCGACCGCCTTTGTTGATTTAGGCGTTAAGAAAATTCGTCTTACCGGCGGTGAACCTCTGATTCGTAGAGATATTGTTAAGCTAGTTGCCGCCATTGCATCACTGCCAAGTTTAGATGAAGTTACCATGACAACCAATGGCATGTTGTTATCAAAGATGTCACAGCCCCTCAAAGACGCTGGCCTTGGACGTATTAACATTAGTGTGGATAGCCTTAAGGCTGCTCGCTTTAAGGACCTGACTCGTATTGGCGATCTGGATCTGTGGCATAAAGGTATTAAGGCAGCAAAAAAATCGGCATTTGATAAGATAAAGCTCAATACCGTTATTTTAGCGGGCTTTAACGATGATGAGGTGCTGGATCTGGCGCGTTATGCGGTCGATAACGAAATGGATATTTCATTTATTGAAGAGATGCCTCTGGGTGCCATATCATCCCATGAGCGGTCTAAAACACAAGTGACCAGTGAGCAGGTGCGCGAGCAACTAGAGCGTGAGTTTTCTCTGGTCGACAGTGTCGAGACCACCGGTGGACCATCGCGCTACATGCAGGTTGTTGGCAGTGCTAGCAAAATCGGCTTTATCTCACCGATGTCTAATAATTTTTGTTCTAGCTGTAATCGAGTAAGAATGACCGCAGAGGGGCGTTTCCTGCTTTGTCTTGGCAATGAGCACAGTATGGACCTGCGGCATGTAATGCGCAGCTACCCCGGCGATTCAGAGCTTCTCAAGGCTAAGATTGTAGAAGCCCTCAAAAACAAGCCTGAGCGCCATCATTTTGACGCTAATCGAACCGATATAGTCCGGTTTATGAATATGACCGGCGGCTAAAAAGATCCTATTACCGTTATCTATCAGCAGATTCTCTGCTATTTGAGCTACAAATTAGACCCATGAGTATGTTAATCTTCCCGCAAGTATAAGCTTCTCGCTCACCCAATAGTGAGGTCAAGTATTATTTCGCAAACGGTATTTCATAGTTAGGTGTTGAAATGGATTTATTAACGGGTGCGTTGCCATCGCCTTTTACTCGAGGGCGTCAGCATCAATTGAAATTCCAGTTAATTTTATCCGAGGCAGCCGCACTATTTAATTGGCAGGGATCCCGAGCAACCACACTTGCCGATGTGGCAGGCCGTCTCAATCTGACTAAAACATGCCTTTATTACTACGTTAACAATAAGCAAGATCTAGTCTATCAATGTTATGTGGCTAGTTGCTCTATGTGGCTGGAACATGCGCAGCAGGCTAGTAAGACATCAGGGTCTGGTTTAGACAAGATCACGTCTATGATTGCAGCACATTTAGAGCAGTATGCGGCTACATTACGCAATGACACCCCTCATTTCGCCTTATTAACAGAAGTTTCCTCACTTGATGAGGCGCACCGCCAAGACATCCTAAAGCGCTGGTCAGAGGTCTTCGAGCTATGTCGGGTCATGGTGACTCAAGGCATTGATGAGGGGACTATTGAGGATGTTGAGCCGACTGTTATTACACTGGCTATCTTTTCGATTATTCAGTGGTTTCCAGTTTGGTTGAATCGAAAACATACGGCTAATATTAAAGAGGTCGTAGCGAGTGTGTTAGATATTGCAATCAATGGTATTTCCGCACAACCCCACCAATTTGAGCAGATTCCACTGCCCGAGATTACTCATGAAAACGCCTATAGCTTTGATCGGGAAGTGCAAAAAAAGGGTAAAAGAGAGGCATTTTATCGGGTAGGCTCAGTTTACTTTAACCAAAAGGGCTACAAGGGAACGTCGCTGGATGAGATAGCGGGCTCCTTAGAAGTGACCAAAGGTGCCTTTTACTACCATATCAGTAACAAAGAAGAGCTTTTATATCAGTGCTTTGAGAGAACCCTCAGTATTGAACGGACACTTCTTAAGGAGGCTAATAAATCGGCGGATTCGGGGCTTCAGAAAGTAGGGCGTGCGCTTCATTATTTAGTTAACATACAGCTAAGCGATCAAGGCCCATTAATTCGTTATCGATCATTGCCGTCGCTTGACGAATCACATCGTAAGTTAGTGCTCAAATCCAGTAAAAGAAATAGTGATAGCCTAGGGGCATATATTCGTCAGGGATTCGATGATGGGACCTTGCGTGACGTTGATGCTGAGATTGCCCAGCACATTTTATCGGGGGCTATAGAAGCCAGCCCTGACTTAATGGAGTGGGTTAAAAGTACTAACGAAAAGCAGTTATCTAAAAATTATTTAAGAATATTTATCAATGGCTTAGCAAATAAAGCTAATGTCAAATAGATTTTAATGTGACTTACTCGAGTGGTTTAATATGAATAACTTTGTTTTCAGTACAGTAGCCGATGTGGTGGTCGGAGCAGGAACGTCGGCTCAAGTTGGAGACATTGCTCTCGCTATGGGCATTAAGCGAGTATTCGTTGTAACAGATGCTGGAATAGTCCAGTTTGGATTAATGGACAAAGCACTTCAAAGTTTAAAAGCTCATAACATTGAGTACAGTATTTACGCCGAGGTAGTTGCTGACCCACCTGAAGCTGTTGTGATGGATGCGGTTGCCAAAGCGCGAGAATTTAAGTGCGATAGTGTCATTGGTTTTGGCGGCGGAAGCTCCATGGATGTCGCCAAATTATTGGCCGTATTAATCAATGGCAAGCAATCATTGTCTGATATATACGGTGTCGACAAAGTCACTGGCGATCGCTTGCCACTGATACAGATACCCACCACTGCCGGAACCGGTTCTGAAGCCACCATGGTGTCTATTATTACCACCGGTGAAACGACCAAAGCGGGGGTAGTGAGTCGTACATTATTAGCCGATAAAATCATTCTTGATGCGGGTTTGACCTTAGGGCTGCCACCGCATGTTACTGCGGCGACCGGTATCGATGCCATGGTCCATGCCATTGAAGCCTATACATCAAAGCGATTAAAGAACCCGCTCTCTGACATGCTTGCAAGAGAAGCGTTACGCTTGCTTGCGGGCAACATTGTTACTGCCGTTAAGCAAGGCGATAATTTAGAGGCGCGTGGCGCTATGCTGTTAGGGGCGATGCTTGCAGGTCAAGCATTTGCCAACGCGCCAGTGGCTGCGGTGCATGCACTAGCCTATCCATTGGGGGGGAATTATCACATACCCCACGGTTTGAGTAACTCCTTGGTCCTGCCTTATGTACTCCGGTTTAATGCCCCAGCTGCTGCTAAATTGTATGCTGAGATAGCTGGCCTCATTATGCCGGGTAAGCTATTACCCGATGATCCAATAGCGGTAACTGAGATGCTGGCGAATCATTTTCTCGCGCTAGCTGCTGATCTGGGGTTACAAACTACTCTGAGACAGATGGATATCCCTGAGCATGATTTACCCAAGCTGGCTAGCGAATCAATGCTCCAACAGAGACTGCTCATTAATAATCCACGAGAGGTTAATCTAGACGACGCATTAGCGATCTATCATCAAGCTTACTGAAATAAAGGGAGTGCAACATGAGCGATAATAAAAGATCGGATTATAGCTACTACACAGATATAACGACACGCTGGATGGACAATGACATCTATGGCCATGTTAATAATGTCGTTTACTACAGTTACTTTGATTCGGTCGCTAACAAATACTTGATCGAAGAGGGTGGTTTGAACATTCATGCTGCCAGCATTGTTGGATTCGTCGTAGCCTCTAGCTGCCAGTATAAATCACCTATTGCTTATCCAGATCTTATTGACGCCGGATTGCGCGTTAATCGGCTGGGTAATAGCTCAGTAGAATATGGTATTGGAATTTTTAAAAAGGGGGCAGCTAATGCCTCAGGCATGGGTACATTTACCCATGTCTTTGTTGATCGTTCAACCGATAAATCATCGCCCATACCCAGCGAAATTAGATCAGCTCTTGAGGCTATCTTGATCAAAGGATAATTTTTTCTAAAGGACTTTAGCGTGGATTTTAAAGACAAAGTAGTAGTGGTAACTGGTGGTGCAAATGGTATTGGGCGTGCGCTTTGCGAGCATTTTGCGGATGCTGGGGCCAAGGTTGCAGTGGTTGATCTTGAGGGAGATGCCGCTATTGCGTTGGGCACATCGCTTGGTGGAATTGGTTTGGCTGCAGATGTAGGTCTTGAATCCGATATTCAGGCCGCAGTATTAGAAACCGAGTCAAGATTGGGTCCGATTGATATCTTTGTTTCTAACGCAGGTGTTTCATTTAGTGATGGGCCCGGCTGGATGGCTGCCTCAGCCTCCAACGAAGCCTGGCAAACCAGTTGGAATGTGAATGTTATGGCACATGTTTTTGCTGCTCGCGCCGTCGTGCCAGGCATGGTCAGGCGTGGTGGTGGCTATTTAGTAAACGTTGCCTCTGGCGCATCGCTACTTTGCCAAGTGGGTGATGCCGCGTATTCAACGACAAAAACAGCGGCGGTTGGGTTTGCTGAGTCACTGGCTATAACCCATGGGGATGACAACATTGCAGTGTCGGTAGTATGCCCACTTTATGTAAAAACACGCATGACTGAGGGTGGTCGGGGCGTCAGTGGTAATGATGACGTTATGAGTGCAGATACTGCGGCCGCGGCGATTTTACTGGGTATGTCTGAGCAGCGATTTATGATTCTTCCTCACGCTGAACTTGCAACCTATGCGCAGCGAAAAGGTGAGGATTATGAGCGCTGGCTTAAAGGTATGCGTCGCATGCGCAGAGGTTTGATTGAGCAGCACCCCGATTATGACTATGAGCGTTAAATAATGATGAGACTTCAGGCATCATTCCAAGCAATAGGACTCGCTCTCAGAGTACTTATAAGAGTGTCGGTGCTTTTTGTCTTACCCGTTTTCGCTATAGAGTTTGACCAATACGATGATGATGTCGCCGCTCTGCTGCGAGAATATCAAGGTCAGTCTGATCAAGAGGGTTCTTACACTCCCTCAGTGCTCTCTTTTAATGAGACCGCTGACACAAAAACATTGGTCGACTTTGAAAAAGGCTTCATTTTTGTTTCTGCCATTACGCCTGAAAGTCTTAAGCAATCGATCATTAATGTGCTATTAACTCAAATTGACCCCTCGGTAATTGATGCTAAAACTGCGCAAGATTTTGGTTTGGTTAATCAAGAAACTAATCGACCATTCTTCTGGGGGCAGATCCTAGATCATACCGGCAAGCCAATCGAGGCGTCACGGCTCGCCGCAGAGTTTGCGGACGTATTAGTGCGTCGAAGATCATTTAAAGACGGTCGTTTTAGCGTCACCATTTCCATGGTAGACACGCACAAAGACATTGCCGGAAGTAAGTATGTTAAATATGCCAAGGCCGCTAGCCGTGTACATGATGTGCCCGTCTCATTAATGATGGCTATTATGGAAACCGAAAGTTCGTTTAATCCGCTGGCGCGTTCTAGATCAAATGCACTTGGGCTGATGCAAATTAAAGCGACTACGGCAGGACGTGACTACTTTTCAATTATCAAAGGTTATAAACATACGCCTACGTCAACTTTTTTATACAGCCCCCAAAACAATATCGAAGTCGCGGCAGGTTATCTTAGTATTTTAGGTAATCGCTATTTGGTCGGCATAAGAGACCCTAAAAAATTAGAGTATGCAATGATTTCAAGCTACAACGGTGGTGCGGGTAACCTGTGGCGAAGTCTAAACAAAGCCGGCAACAAAACTAAGGCAATTGCCCGTATCAATAAGATGTCCACCAAGGAATTTTATTGGTTTTTGACCAATCGGCATATACGTCAAGAAACCAGAAATTATCTCAAAAAGGTCAATGGTAAAAAAACGAAGTACATCAACTTGTAATAAGTGTGGTTTGCTATGGTCGCATCTGCGTACCGGCAGTGACTCAACTAGTGACTATTGCACCCCAGTATTAAAGGTTTAAGCGATCTATGGTTAACCAAGTCAGTAACAACGGGCTACAAGAGGGCCGATTACAACGCAAGATGTCATCCAGTGGCCTCTACGTGTCTACATTCCGTCAAATCATGGTTCGCCATGGGCTCACAATGGCCGTCATTAGTCTGGTCTGTCTGATACTGACAGCGGTGCTGGACATAGCTGTTTTAGAATGGACACCATTACTCGCTGAACCCTGGTTTTATCTCGCGATAATGGTTGTGATGCTGCTATTTTTCGGTATATTTTTAGCCTTCAAGAGACATAAAATTGATCGTACTCAATGTATGTGGCTTGTTTATTTATTACTTATCTCCACAGTGGAAGAACTTTCGTTTCGGTTAATACTGCCAGCCCTTATGTTAGGTACGCTGGGTATCATTCCGGCGGTTGTGTTAAGTAATTTAGTTTTCGCCAGCATTCATTTTTTTACCCTACGCTGGAAGTTTGTTAACTGCTTGGGTGCCTTTCTAGGCGGGCTCGGATTAAGCCGATTACTGACCAATAGTGAAGACATCCTATTAGTTATTTTAGTCCACTGGTTTTTTACCTTTTTAAATACACCGACTGCACCAAAAGACGCTTTATGAGGGGTGCTGAGGACATTAATCAAGCCTCATGGCAAACAGGGGCGCTATAGTGGACGTTAAGCATATCAACGCAATGGGCAAAATGGTCTGCATCAATCATGGAAGCTGGTCAGCCTGTATAGATTCCCATGGCGCTCATGTTCTTGGTTTGTTTTTTAAAGAAAAAAACCTCTTACATTACAATGTAAGCGATATCGAACACAGCGGAATTCCTATTTGCTTTCCAAATTTCGGCCCATTAGATAACGATACTTTTTATTACAAAGGTACAGAGTTTGAGATCTCACAACATGGATTTTTTAGAGACTATGAGTTTCAGTTAATCAGTAATAACGCCAGCAGTGTTACCTATCAGCTAAACTCTAACTCTGATACGCGGCAGCGTTTTCCATTTGATTTTTGCTTTAACGTGACTTTTTCACTCAACGATTCCGGTTTGACAATGACCTTTAGTTTATTGAATCAATCGGCCAGTTTTATACCTCTAGCGCCTGGCATTCATCCGTATTATGCAGTTGCCGACGGAGAGGAAGTAATCTTTGAGACGCGCGCTCGAGAAGGCAATGATAACAAACTACAGTATGCAAAGGTTCCGCTAAGAGAGAGCTTAGAGGTCCTGTTTGAATCTAGTTCTGGTGTTCAAAGTGTGCGTGTTGTTGGTAATCCAGACTTACATTTAGACGAGCATGGGTTGGACGTAACGCAACTAACCATTGGTTCTAACCCACCGTTAACCATTACCGCCGACATAAATAGCTTTAACCGGATGACTGTGTGGCGTAAAGAACCAGACTCAGCCTTTATTTGTCTTGAGCCTGCTTTTGTTAAAAATGGGCTGAATTGTCACCCTATTTCAATCCCAGCAGGTAAAGCTTGGCATACAGTATTTAAAATAGAACGCAGTGGACAACATAATTAGCGCTAAAGCGGTTTGGTGTCTATGTCGTATGTTACCTATTGATGAACCCAAGAGCCCAAGTACAGTAACACCGCCGTCATCTGCATTTAGAGCAACGCCAATACTCTTTTAGTCTTGATGAAGTCTCATTAAGCCTTCCTGAATGGTACTGGCTACCAAGCGCCCATCTTGTGTATAAAAGGCTCCTCTGCTCAGACCTCTAGACCTACTCGAGCGTAAACTATCCATGTGGTACAACAGCCACTCGTCCGCCTTAAAGTCATCATGAAACCAGATGCAGTGATCAAGTGAGGCCGGCTGTAATTTTGGATTCATGATACTAATCGCATGAGGCATCAGCGCAGTGCTCATTAAGCTAAAGTCCGACGCATAGGCAAGTATTGCATGATGGAGTTGACTGTCTGTTCCTTCGGGTAACTTTCCAGCGGCTTTTATCCAAATAAGTTGCTCGGCTTTTCGGGGAGTGGGGTCGATATAGTTAATCGGATCCACTGAGCGCATTTGAATCGGACGCAATGTCGGCCGATTTTTTGAAGAGCGTTTTTTTGCAGACGGATCCAGCTGCTCGCGAATTTTATTCCAACGCTGGTTATCATCTTCAATTTCCTCTGGCCCAGGGCAAATAGGCATGTCAGCTTGATGGCAAAGGCCCTCTTCGGGTACCTGAAAGGACATTTCGGTATTGAAAATAGCCTTGCCTCGCTGTGATGCGACTACCCGACGGGTCGTGAATGACCCACCATCACGAATATTATCTACCTCATAGAGAATAGGCACACTGGGGTCCCCTGGCCTTAAAAAATAGGCATGTTGAGAGTGCACGGACCGTTCCACATCAACCGTATCTTGAGCAGCCCGCATTGCCTGTGCAAAAACTTGACCACCAAAAACCCGCTTGTTGCTTGTCTTGGGAGTGAACCCGCGGTAGATATTAGTATCAATTTTCTCCAACTGTAAAATAGTTAACAGGTGTTGTAGAGCGTCAGTCATCCGATAGTGTCCTTGCGAAGTTTGGGTTATTCGTCTGCTACCTTAACCACTAGTTTACCAAAGTTCTTTCCGCTAAAGAGCCAGCTAAAGTACTCCGGTGCCAGTTCCAATCCTTCAGCCACCGTTTCTTGATATTTTATTTCTCCGTTGGCAACCCACTCAGTCAGTGCGCTATTCGCTTCGGCAAAGTCTGCATAGTGGTCAAAAACCAAAAAGAACTTGTGTTCCGGTGGGTTTTCTAATTCACCAAAAATATGAAACGGTGTGCGCTCTTTGGTAATATCTGTCGCGTTATAGCTTGCAATGAAGCCGCAAATTGGCGCACGAGCGCCAGGATTAAACTGCTTGGCAACGGCTTCTGTTACCGCGCCACCTACAGATTCAAAATAGATATCTATACCCTTTGGGCAAGCCATTGTTAAGGCGCTGTTGAAATCCGCAGATTTGTAGTCAACACACTCATCAAAACCAAGCTCATCTTTTACGTAGGCACATTTTTTTTCACCGCCGGCAATCCCCACCACATACAAACCCAGCTTTTTACCAATTTGCCCTACCACTGAACCAACTGCACCTGAGGCTGCTGAGACAACCAATGTCTCTCCTGCTACGGGTTTACCTTCACGTATCAAGCCAAAATACGCTGTACGGCCGGGCATACCACAAACCCCAAGATAGGTCGATAAAGGCACTTTTGCAGGGTCTATTTTGTACGTCATAGGGTCTTTTTGGTGTGACACAAAATACTCCTGCCAGCCTGCACGACAGCAAACATAGTCCCCAACTGCATACCGGTCAGATTTAGATTCAATGACAATACCAGCTGTTTCAGCCACCATCACATCGCCGACTGGAACTGGATCTGCATAAGATTTAGCGGCACTCATACGGCCACGCATATAAGGATCTAGCGAAAGATAGAGTGTTTTAATTAATACCTCATCATCTTTAATCGGTTCAACGCTAGAGGTTTCTAGGCGAAAATCTTCTGCTTTAGGTGCACCAACCGGTCGGCTGGCCAAGACAATACTTTTGTTCAATAGTTGAGGCATGCTCAGATCCTTTTTATGGTTGAGTATTCATTGTGTGTCGGCTGTTGGAGCGAAGTTTACGTGTCGGCGTTAATGAGAGCTACGCGGATAACGCCTTCTTCCTGATTTTTGTGGGCGACTAGTCACCGAAGTGCTTGAAAATGAGAATAACATACTGTAAGTTCAATTTCTTTAAATTTACGGTTTACCGCTATCAAATTGCGGCTCAAGCCACCCAAACAATACCGAATCTGGTAGGAGTTTAATGTGAGTGATTTACATAATTTTAGGCAAGAGTCTCGAGATTGGTTAGAAGAAAACTGCCCCCCTAGCATGCGTTCGCCTGTTATGGCCGGCGAGGATGCCTGTTGGGGAGGACGTAATTGGACCTTCACAAGTGAAGACCAAAAATTATGGATGGAGCGCATGGGTGCAAAAGGTTGGACAGCCCCAGACTGGCCGACTGAATATGGTGGTGGCGGACTTAACAAAGCCGAGCATAAAATTCTGAAGGAAGAAATGCGTCGAATAAAGGCTCGTTCACCATTAGACAGTTTTGGTATCTGGATGATTGGGCCAGCATTATTGAAATTTGGGTCTGAAGCGCTTAAGCAACAGCATTTACCCGCAATTACTCGCGGTGAGATTAGATGGTGTCAGGGTTATAGTGAGCCTAACGCTGGGTCTGATTTAGCCGGGTTACAAAGCAAAGCAGTTGATATGGGTGACCACTTTATTGCTAATGGGCAAAAGGTGTGGACCTCCTATGGTGACAAAGCGGATTGGATGTTTTGTTTATTGCGTACCGACCCAGATGCGAAAAAACAAATGGGTATTAGCCTAGTCTTATTTGATATGGCGACGCCGGGTGTGACACCAAAGCCGATAAAACTAATATCGGGTAGCTCGCCGTTTTGTGAGACTTTCCTTGATGATGTCCGGGTCGAAAAAGATCAGGTAGTCGGTGAGGTCAACCAAGGTTGGACGATCGCAAAATATTTGCTAACTCACGAGCGTGAAATGATTGGCGGTATGGGTCTGGTCGGTTCTGGTTCTAAGACACTCGGTGCTATTGCTGCGCAAACCATGGGTACCACGGGGGGGCGTTTAAACGACCTTTTCATGCGTACCGATATCGCTAGATGGGAAATTGATGCGGCGGCGTTTGCCTTTACCGCTGAACGAGTAACGGATGAAGCCAAGGCTGGTCAGGGTATTGGCGCGACTTCCGCGATGCTTAAATATTATGGTACTGAACTGAACAAGCGTCGGTTTGAGACGTTATTGAAAATTGGTGGTACTGATGATCTCGTTTGGGAAGGCGATATCTCTAATAACGGTTGGACCGCTAAAACGTTATTGCGAACAAAGGGCAATTCAATTGAAGGTGGAACCTCAGAAGTTCAACTGAACATTATCGCCAAAAACATTCTTGGCTTGGGTTAACAGACTTTAGAGGTATTTATCATGGCACTAGTATTAAACGAAGAGCAACAAATGCTGAAAGAGTCGGCTCAGGGATTTCTGTCTGAGCATGCTCCTGTGGCTGAATTACGTGCACAGCGTGATGCCGGTAGCCACACAGGTTACTCAGACGCCTTGTGGGGTCAAATGGCCAATATGGGCTGGGCGGCAATTTTAGTACCCGAAGAATATGGCGGTTTGGCGTTTGGTCATGTGGGAATGGCGCAAATTGTTGAGCAAAGCGGACGATTCTTAACGGCGTCTCCATTGTTATCCACAGCCATCCTGGGTGTTACCGCGATTAATATAGCGGGTAGCGAAACGCAAAAAACTGAATTGCTGGGTGCGATTGCCGGCGGTGAACTGACAATAGCCCTCGCGGTTGATGAAAAAATTCATCATGACCCTGCGCAGACGGCTATGTCTGCTGAGGCTAACAGTGACGGCTATGTATTAAATGGCGAGAAACGCTTTGTTATTGATGGTAGTACCGCGGATAAACTAATTGTTGCAACCCGCACTGCAGGCAGTCCCGGGGACATGAAGGGTATTAGCCTATTTTTAGTAGATCGGGCAGCATCCGGTGTCACCGTAAATAGAACTCAAATGCTTGATGGTCGTAACGCTGCAATTATTACCTTTACCAATGTTGAAGTGACCGCTGATGCATTACTGGGAGAGCAGGACAGAGGGTTTCGGACTTTGTCAGCAACCCTGGATGCCGGTAACGCGCACCTCGCAGCTGAGCTGTTGGGTATTGCTCAAGAAAGTTTTGATCGCACGCTTCAATACATGAAAGAGCGTAAACAGTTTGGTGCCTTTATTGGTTCTTTTCAGGCATTACAGCATCGGACTGCTCATTGGTGGAGTGAAATTGAAATGTGTAAGTCAGTGGTGTTGAAAACCATGCAATCCTTGGATGAAGGCGACATGAAGACTCCTGCGCTGGCGAGTATCGCTAAAGCCAAGCTCTGCGCTGTGGCTGAGTTATCTACTAACGAAGCTATTCAGCTGCATGGTGGCATCGGTATGACTGACGAATATGAAATTGGGTTTTTCATCAAACGTGCTCGACCGGCTCAAATGCTTTTTGGTGATTATAATTACCATGCAAATCGGTTTGCGCTAATTAGCGGATACTAAAACGTAATAAATTAATGGGTTGTCGTTAAGGCGGCCCGTTTTTGGTTTAAACTACTGGCAGTTTCAAATTGCTAAAAAATAGACGTTTAAAATTATGAGGAAAAAATAATGGATTTAGGCATTAGCGACAAGGTCAAACCGATCCTTGAAGAAGTTAAAAACTTTATTGACGTGGAAATTCTCCCATTAGAAATGGAATATCATCAAGAAATTGGAAAAGGTGATCGCTGGACATTTACAGATCGTCAAACTGAGATTCTTGAAAGCCTCAAAAGTAAAGCCAAAGCGAGAAATCTCTGGAACTTTTTCTTAACGCACTGGGAGGGCGGATATGGTCTTAATACCGTCGAATATGCTTACATAGCAGAACAAACAGGACGTTCATTTTTGGCGCCAGAGGTATTTAACTGCGCCGCGCCAGATACGGGAAACATGGAAGTATTGGCTCGATACTGTAACGAAGAACAAAAAGAGAAATGGCTTACGCCACTACTCAATGGTGAAATTCGATCGGCCTACGCCATGACAGAGCCTTCAGTAGCGTCATCTGATGCGACTAATATTGCTATGAGCTGCGTTGCAGATGGTGATGAGTGGGTGCTCAACGGTGAGAAAATTTGGATTTCTGGTGCCGGTGACCCACGCTGTAAGATTCTAATTGTTATGTGCAATACCAACCCTGGTGGGCCACGGCATGCACAACATTCACAGGTACTAGTGCCATTTGATACCCCTGGGGTTAAAAACCTGCGTCCAATGACTGTAATGAATGTCGATGATGCACCCCATGGCCACATGCACATGCGTTTCACCGACGTACGCGTCCCCAAAGAAAACATGATTTTAGGTATGGGTCGAGGGTTTGAAGTTGCTCAAGGACGCCTTGGACCTGGTCGTATTCATCACTGCATGCGTTCTATTGGTCTTGCTGAAGCGGCGCTTAAATTGCTTTGTGAACGTTCAGTTAGCCGAGAAGCCTTCGGTCGTCCGTTAGCCAAACTTGGTGGTAATGTGGATATTATTGCTGATGCTCGTATCAATATTGAGATGACGCGTTTGTTGTGTCTCAAGGCTGCATGGCTCATGGATAACATGGGTACCGATGCTGCTCAGCCATTTATCTCCATGATTAAAGTGGCCGCACCTAACATGGCTCTAAAAATTATTGACGAAGCCATGCAGATGCACGGTGGTATTGGTATCTCTGATGACACACCGTTGGCCGGTTGGTATGGCGCTCAGCGGACGCTACGTTTTGCTGACGGGCCTGATGCGGTTCACCGCATGGTTATTGGTCGTCGCGAGCTTCGTGAATACAATAAATAAACCTTAATTTGGTTAAACAAAAAGTATGATAATCAAAGATAACGGTCAAGTCGGTATTGTTACCAGTGCAGAGAGTGCGCTGGGATACCGACACGCGCTTCCCTCAGGGGGTGTTTAGATGGCTGTTAACCATGTTGATAGCTTCACACAAACTAACGAGTTTATTTTTAAGGCGTACGCCTGCCTTACAAACCACTAAATTTTCAGGATGAGATTATGAAAGCATTAGTATGTAGCGATTTCGGTTCAACCCAAGACTTGAGTCTTGAGACCCGAGATGATCTTGAGCCGGGTGCCGGTGAGGTTCTCATTGAAGTTAAGGCCGCTGGCGTCAATTTCCCTGATATTTTAACGGTTCAGGGTAAGTACCAGTTTAAGCCGCCGCTTCCCTTTGTGCCTGGTGGAGAAGTATCTGGTGTTGTGACTAAATTGGGAGAGGGTGTTACCACGCGCAAAGTGGGTGATGAAGTGGTTGGAATGATGCAAGTTGGCGGTTTTGCTACGCAGGCGGTCACCTCCGAATATACGACCTTTCCCAAAGGCAATAATATGTCCTATGAGCAGGCTGCTGGTTTCGCGGTGACTTATGGAACGTCTTACTACGCGTTGAAGCAAAAGGCGCAACTAAAACCTGGCGAAACTGTTCTGGTGTTGGGTGCAGCCGGTGGTGTGGGCATTGCAACTATTCAGATTGCTAAGGCCATGGGTGCCACGGTAATTGCTGCTGCCAGTACTGAGGAGAAGCTCGACTTCGCCTGCGAAGCCGGTGCTGACTTACGCATAAATTACTCGACTGAGAACCTTAAAGAAAAAGTTAAAGAACTCACAAAAGGTAAGGGGGCCGATGTCATTTATGACCCTGTGGGTGGTGATTTTTCAGAGCAGGCATTCCGTGCTATTGCATGGGATGGACGGTTCTTAGTAATTGGCTTTGCATCGGGTCCCATTCCAAAAATGCCACTTAATCTTGCTCTGTTAAAAGGCGCGTCAATAGTTGGTGTGTTTTGGGGAGCATGGTCAGCAAGAGATCCATTGTCCTCACAGCAGAACTTCAAAGAACTCGTTGAAATGATTGATGGGGGTCAATTTACGCCCTTAGTAACAGAAGTGTACTCATTGGACGACCATAGTTCAGCGTTTGGTTCAATAGCTGAGCGTCGAGCTAAGGGTAAGGTAATCCTCTCGATGGGCTAGTAAAATACGTGTTGTTGATTATTAAAAGCCTACGCAAGTGGGCTTTTTTATTGCAGGGACATACGCCAATGGCTAGTAGTCTTATTTAATCCCGCGCCTAGTTTATGGCCATCAATTGCGTTTTATGCACTAGGTGTTTTACTCTATCGATTTCCTATCTAATCAAGAGGGCACTGTATGATTTATTCAACCACTGAAACAATACCTAGTAGAGATATTATAGAAAGTTTAGGCGTCGTCACCGGCAATGTGGTTCAGGCTAAACATATTGGTCGCGATATAATGGCGGGGCTAAAAAGTATCGTCGGTGGAGAGATACGTGGATATACTGAAATGCTCAACGAGGCTCGGGACATTGCAGTTGGCAGGTTGGTTGATAGTGCGCAGCAGAAAGGTGCAGATGCAGTGGTCGGCATACGATTTACCACTAGTGCCATCATGGATGGTTCCTGTGAAATTTTAGCCTTTGGTACAGCGGTAAAACTTAGGTAAATCGTTACTAGGTACTAAGAAAATGTGCTGTCTATGCCAATGACTAGTAGGCCAAGGCCGCTAGTCCATAGGCCGCAGGCGATAATATCAACGCCTGTAAATTTAAGTCGGCTAGTGCCGCTAATCCCAATCATCATAGGAACAAGGCTTCTAACTGCCGTAAGTAAGCGTCCGCCAACAATAGAAAAAGCGCCATACTTAGCGATAAATGCCTCACCTTTTTGTAATGGCTTGATTCTTTTTTTAGCAAATTGAGTGCTGTGAAACCGAGGACCCAACCAACGCCCAATATAAAAGCCTAGATGGTCTGATACGCATGCACCGCAAAAGGCCAAGGACATTATTTGCGACAGTGTGAGTATCTGCTCGGTGTACAAAAGGGTGCTTACGGTTAACAAGATGACGCCGGACACAAACAGTCCTACCCCGGGGCAAGCTTCGAGAAAAGCCAGCAGTGGTATTAGGGCCCACGCGTTTTGTTTGTGGCTATTGAGCCAATTTAATAGATACTCGTCGATAAGAACGTACTCTTTTGTTGGTTGGTACCACTAAATAATACCAGAAGCGGATACGGCTAAGAGGCATAATTTTGAGGTTTGAGGCCTTTTTTTGTGTCAAAAAACGTCTTTAACGTCTGAATGTCTGCGTCGATGTCTTCACCGGGTTGCATTAGGCCTTCAACCCCAATTTTGCGCCGCGCGCTGTCCACATACACTACTAAAATAGGAACCCCTGCGGTGGTGGCGACATGATGAAACCCACGCTTCCACTTGGCATTGGGGCTGCGAGTACCTTCTGGCGTAATAATTAATACAAATTCCTCTTTTGCTGCATAAATATCTGATATGTACGTCACTAGAGATCCTGCCTGCTTACGGTTGACCGGAATAGCGCCACAATACCGTAAAAACCACCCTAGAGGCCCTATAAATAGGGTATGTTTAATAAGAACACTGGGTTGTAGGCGAAGTACGGAGACGGTAAAAATAAACAGGATGAAATCCCAATTTGAGGTGTGGGGTGCAACAATAAGAACGTATTTTTTATGATCTGTTGGCAGTGAGCCTTCTACTCTCCAGCGAATTATTTTTAAGCTTATTTTCGAAAGAACACGTAGTAACGGTGTGAGAACGGGCGTTGAAAAAAGTGTGTAGCGCATAGTTGTCCCTAAGACCGACGCAATAAATCAGCGCCTTTGACCATATAAGTACTTGAGCGCTTATCATACACAATTGACCTAGGTGACAAAACCGTCAATGGCCATGCTAGTGACTTATTCTAGTCAGTTGTTTATGGTGATGCTTCAAAATTGGGAGCGACTACTTTTAAGAGCGCTCAATGTTTTAAAAATCTAATAAAGGACTATAGGGTGAGTGAATTACACAAGACAGATTATTTGATCATTGGCAGTGGCCTTGTCGGCATGGCATTTGCTGATACGTTATTTACTGAAACCGATGCGAACATTATTATTGTCGATCGCTATGCTAAGCCGGGCGGTCACTGGAACATGGCCTACCCATTTGTCACACTACATCAACCTTCAGCGTATTTTGGGGTTAGCTCAAAGGAGCTAAGTCGCGGTGATATTGATCATATTGGTCTAAACAGGGGTATGGGTGATCTTGCCACTGGTGCTGAGTTACTGGCTTATTTTGATGATGTAATGAGACAACGCTTTTTAGCCAGCGGTCGAGTACAGTACTTCCCAATGTGTGAATATGAGGGCGATGGAAAGTTTAGGTCCAAGCTCACCGGTAAAGAACACGCTGTGTCCTATAACAAATTAGTCGATGCAACATTTTTGACCATTGCCGTGCCATCCACTCATACACCCAACTTTACTGTAGATTCAAAGGCGAAATTTATGCCCCTCAACGACCTTCCTAAGGTCAAAGAGAAGCCTCAAGGCTATGTTGTGATAGGTGGTGGTAAAACGGGCATAGACGCCTGCTTATGGCTTCTTGGCAGCGATGTTGACCCTGACGACATTACCTGGATACGATCTCGTGATGCGTGGCTGTTAGATCGAGCGAATACGCAACCCACTGAGGCGTTTTTTAGTTCCTCGGTCGGCTCTATAGCCGCGCAATACGAGGCGATTGGCGGTGCCAGTGGTGTTGAAGATATGTTTGATCGCCTGGAAGAAGGCGGCTATCTGGTCCGTTTAGATGAGGATGTAAGGCCAACGATGTTTCACGCGGCAACAATTAGTAAGGCCGAAATTGCTCAGCTGCAGCGTATTAAGAACATTGTACGCATGGGTCATGTCAGTGCCATTGAGTCAGATCGTATTATATTGACTAAAGGCGAAATACCAACGACAACAGAGCACGTTCATGTTGATTGCTCTGCAAGTTTAGAACGGTCTTTTAGCGGTAAAGAGCCATGCCCTATATTTGATGGCGACTGCATTACTCCTCAAATGATACGTGCCTATCAGCCAGCATTTAGTGCTTCAATGGTGGCTTATGTTGAGGCAAACTATGACACCGACGCGCAAAAGAACGATCTTTGCTCTTTGGTACCATTACCCAATAATGATGTTGATTTTATCCCTATGACGTTAGCGATGATGATGAACCAATTTAAGTGGTCCCAAGACAAGCCATTAAGACGCTGGATCAAAGAAAATAGACTTGATGGCTTTACCAAGCTAATTAGTGCGGTCAGTAAAGATGATCAGGAAAAAATGCAGGTGATGCAGCGTATTCAAAATAATGCCATGCCGGCTATCGCTAAGTTACAGCAATTTAATATAGAGTTAACCCAAGGAACTTCGGTATGAGTGAATTTCAAACCTACAAAAAAGACCTAACGCAGTCACGCTTGGTGCAGACTGACAAGGCCCAAGCTCTGGCTGACCTAAAAAATGGTAATGTTTTGGTAAGTATTGAACGCTTTGCGTTTACCGCTAACAATGTCACCTATGGCGCCGCAGGTGACACTATAGGCTACTGGAAGTTCTTTCCTGCAACTGCCAATGAAAATCAGGAATGGGGATGTTTGCCCGTTTGGGGTTTCGCGACAGTTACCGCATCAATGGTTGATGGCTTATCGGTTGGTGAGCGAATTTATGGTTATTTTCCGCCCGCTGACTTTCTTGTAATGTCACCCATCAAAGTGTCTGCACAGCGCTTTATGGACGGTGCGCCGCATCGGGCGGAGTTGCCCGCGGTATACAACAACTACCTGTTAATGTCCGGCGAAGAGAACTATGACTCTGCCACTGATAATGTTCGCGCTCTGCTAAACCCGCTGCATGTCACGTCATTTTGTTTATGTGATGCCTTGCAAGATGAAGGCTACCATGGCGCTGAACAAGTGCTGGTTCTCAGTGCATCCAGTAAAACCGCAATCGGTATGGCCCAAGGGTTAGCCGATGATGACAGTGCACCAACGGTAGTTGGCATTACGTCCAGACCAAACTATGACTTTGTGGCGTCTCTGGGTTGTTATGATGAGATTGTCTGCTACGACGAGTTGGACTCTATTGATGTTGGTAAATCAACTGTTATGGTCGATATGGCGGGTAACAGGGCAGTGTTAGGGGCCATCCATGGGCCATTGGGGGATAACTTGCTCAGTTGTATTAGTGTTGGCATGACCCACTGGGAGACTCTCAATGATAATGATCCTCTTGCCGCCAAAATTAATAGACAGCGCAGTAGCTTTTTCTTTGCGCCATCGCATGTTCAAAAGCGTATTGGTGACTGGGGTCAAGACGGGTTTAATCAGCGTACCGGTGCATTTATGATGACTCGGATGCAGCAGAGCGCTGGCTGGATGAGTGTTGAGACTGTGGCTAATTTTGATGCCTTCACTAAGGTCTATGCCGACGTGGTAGTGGGTAAAATGAACCCCAATGAGGGACTTATTGTCTTACCTAATTAAAGTAAAGATAAGAGACTTGGAATATTGGCAAATGCAGGTGACAGCGCTAGCAATGAGGCTGTTGTAATGCCTTTTGAGTATTATATAAAGGGCGTTTGCGGGCTATTAAATAGGCCTTAAACAAGGCAAGATGATACATTCTATGGCTGTCATGCTGCGGTCGTAAACCTCTGAAGGAATTGTGTGAATGAAACGCTTAGTTATTGGTATGTCAGGTTCTAGCGGTGTTATTTATGGCATCAGAATGCTAGAAGTGCTGGCAAAGAATCCTGAGGTAGAAACTCATCTCATTATGAGTCAAGCCGCGCGCATGAATATAGGTATTGAAACTGACTGGTCTGCAACTGACGTTGAGGCGCTTGCTGATGAGGTTCATAACAACAAAAATATTGGTGCGAGTATTGCCAGTGGTTCTTATAAAACCGCCGGTATGATTGTTGTACCCTGCTCTATGAAAACCTTATCGGGCATTGCCAATTCTTATGCAGAAAATCTCATTATCCGCGCCGCCGATGTGATGTTAAAAGAGCGCCGTAAGTTGGTGATTGTGCCGCGTGAATCGCCGTTGCATACCGGCCATTGCGAACTAATGCTAAAAGCCAGTCAAATAGGGGCGATTATTTGTCCACCTTCGCCAGCTTTTTATTCATCGCCTAAAACGGTTGATGATATTATTAACCACTCAGTGGCGCGAATTTTAGATTTGTTTGATATCGAGGCGGGTAACATGCAGCGTTGGCAGGGTAATGTCTAAAGACACCACTAAACTGCATCAATTTTTGCATCATGAGTCGGTATTAACGCTGTCTACACATGATAGTGAGGGCGATTGGTCTGCGCCGGTTCTCTATGTCGCTGACACTACTCAAGCTCTATTTTCTTTATACTTTTTGTCATCCGCTAACAGCCGGCATACTAAGGCGTTATCTGAGGGTGATCTCACTGCGGCATCCATTTATTCAGATTATACCGGTCAGTGGCAGTCCATTCGTGGGGCTCAGATGCAGGTTACCATCACGCAGGTCGATGAGTCTAAGACTGCACCCATTGAAGCCCTTTACTTCAGCCGGTTCCCAGACATAAAGACATTGATCGATAACCCACAAACCAAGCAAGAGCAGCTTATTGGCGCGGCCTTTGCTAAGAGCTTTTTTTATAAAGTAACCCCATCCTTTGTTCGTTTCACCAATAATTCTGACAGCTTTGCTGGGCGCTCTGAGTGGCAGTTCAAATAATGGCTGCTCGGCTAGGTTAAACACTGTGTATTACCATCCCGCGCTACTAAGTTCTCGGTGCGCGGTCTAACAGCGATATCGTCGTGTGCTCAAAATGTCTGTCTGTCGTTAGTCCTTCTAGGGGCATCCCCCTGTCCTAAAGGACAGTATCGAAACTATTCTTTTCCTATTACGGTGAGCCTCTACCTGATTTAACGGTTGAGAGCCACCCAGGCATAAATAAACCCGTACCCTCTCATAATTTTTAAATCAGTAGGCGTCACATGGAAGAGATTTATTGGAGAGTCGAGCTTTTAAGGTAGTGGTTTTAAAGGGGGTCTTTACTAGTGGACGTAATCACGCCCGATTTTTGTTTCGCTAGTGAGTATTACCGGGTCCACTGATGATTGTTTATTGTTTATTGTTTATTGTTTATTGTTCATTGTTCATTGTTTACTTACAGCCAATTAATGGGAGCAAGTGATCGCCTTTTTACAAAGAGATGATGAGAGCTGGCTTCTTTTAGCGCCACTTTTAGTAACAGGCTGTGCTTTGGCAGGAACCGCAATTCTTGACCACTTTCATCCGTTGCCTGATGACGGTTACGTTTCGATGCCCGCCATTTTTGCTTTCGTAGCCATCAGCTTTTTACTTTTTTTCTTGTACTCTTTATATGTGAAATCTACAGCATCACGTGTTTTTGCTTGGTTTGGGCTCTTTCCAACTATATATTTGTTGATATATTTGTTGTCAGCTGAATTTGGACTTATTTACAAGTTAAGCGGTTTCTTGGTTTTCTCGGTCTGGTTGGGTTTGTTCATACTTTTTATCAAAATGCGTGCGCTTTTTTACGCGTATTTGTGGGGTTTAGGTGGCGTAATTCTGTGTTTCTCATCAGCCCTAGTGGGAGGACCACTTACAAATCCCTCCTCCATATTGAATTTTATTGTCATTATAGGGCTTGCACCCCAATTCTTGGGGGCCGCAGTTGCATTGCCGCTGCGGACTTTTTGGCGGTCTCATCTCAGGCCTCGGGCTGTGTCTGGAGGAATGTCTGTCACGAACATCAGATCAGTTGAATTATATGCACCCATGATCATAGCAATAGCTGTGTTCCTGCCATCGCTGATTTACTTTGTCATCTCGCTTTAACGTTAATCACAAACAATGCTGTTGGATAAAATATCAATGCTTGTAGAAACGATAAATACCTAGATACATAATTAACAAAAACTAGATAGACACTGATGCAAACACTCTGCATAAATTTACACAAGCAGAGCTCAGATAAAAAGGTCAAAAAGAGGTTGTGGGTTTCGGTATCATTTGCGGCACAATATGGCCCGCTTAAAAACAGGTTTTTAAAAGTTAGCGGGGCGCAAATTTAGAGCGCACGCCAGTAGTATATGGCGAATCTGGAACTAATCGGCTAAGTTAAACAGCTGTGTATTACCACCTCGCGCTACTAAGTTCTCGGTGCGGGTTCTCTCACTTAAGAAGCTCAACAGCCAGTGATAGTTATAGTCTTTGTTGCTCTTGGGCCATTGGATCAGTGGAATAATACTGCCATCACGTTGAGCAATTAGCTGTCGCAGTGACTGGCTGTTGGCGTTTTTGCTATTGGCCACCACGCCGGCTACATCAGGGTGCTGAGTTAGAGCGCCAATGCGGTCAAAACCAACAGTTTGTAACAGGCCTTTGGGTAAGCCCGCGGTGTTAAATGCGCGCTGAATATCTTGTATTGCGCTACTGTGATTGTCTTGCGCGGCAATAATAACCGGACATCCGCAAAGCAGGGCGCTAATAATTTGCTTGGCTGACGCACTCGCTGTGTCGGTATCTTGCACAATCACCAACATGACACCACGAGCAACCAAACTTAATTGATTTTCTTCTCCAGTTGGCCCCGGTAAAAGTATCGGTGATGCTAATGATGTCTTCAGGATGCTATCAACAGACGTTTGGGTCATTGCGTCACTGGCTTTACACGTGATGCTAATACGCTGCACGATGGTGTTTTTGTGCCAGCGGGCCATCGCTTTTTGAGCGGTGACTACCATCGCAGATTCCTCTGCAGTGGGTATTGAAGGGATCTGTTTCAATTTAAACTCGCCCTCAGTAGCAACCGAATGTGGGGTGCATTCTGAAAACCGCAATAGGTAATTAGGGCCTCCAGCCTTAGGTCCAGTACCAGACAACCCTCGACCACCAAACGGATTCACGCCCACTACGGCACCGACCATATTACGATTGATGTAGGTGTTACCCGCAATAGTATTGCGGAACACGGTCTCAGCAAACGCCTCGATACGGCTATGAATACCGAGGGTAAGCCCATAACCGGTGGCGTTAATTTGAGCAATAACGCTGTGCAGATCTTTTGCTGCGTAACGAATGACATGTAGCACTGGCCCAAAGACTTCGTCGTCAAGTTGGTTGATGGAGTCTAGTTCAAATACGTGAGGGGCAATAAAGCTACCCTGTTGGCAACTTTGATCAAGTTCAACCTTGGCCACTAGCTTAGCCTCACGGTGCATTCGAGTGATGTGTGCTTGCAACTCAGCCTGCGCACCTCGGTCAATAACAGGGCCCAGATCACTGCTTAGTAGTCGTGGGTCACCAGCATCAATAGAGGCCATGGCTCCGGTAAGCATGGTCAAAACGTTGTCAGCAATATCTTGCTGTAAAAACAGTACTCGCAGAGCAGAGCAGCGCTGGCCTGCGCTCAAAAATGCAGAGGTGATGACATCATCAACGACCTGTTCGGGTAGGGCGGTTGAGTCCACAATCATGCAGTTTTGACCGCCAGTTTCTGCAATAAACGGAATCGGATTCCCAGACCTGGAGGCTAATTGACGATTAATGATGGTGGCGGTTGCGGTTGAGCCGGTGAAGACTATTCCAGAGGTGCGTGGATCTTCCACGAGTAGATTGCCGATTTTAGCGCCACTGCCCAGCAGCAAATGCAACACATTGCCCGGTATGCCTGCGCGGTGAAAAAGTGTGATCGCATAGCTAGCAATCATTGGTGTCTGCATGGCGGGCTTGGCAATAACACTGTTGCCGGTTGCTAAAGCCGCAGCAATTTGGCCCGTGAATATTGCAAGTGGAAAGTTCCATGGGCTGATACATAAGAAGACACCGCATCCACGAAAGGTTAGGTCCTGCGATTGATCAAGGTTGCGAGCTTGCAGGGCATAGTAGCGGCAAAAGTCGATAGCTTCGCGTACTTCAGATAATCCATCATTGAGGGTACGTCCAGCTTCTCGAGCAAGAATACTTATCATTTCAGCACAATCTTGCTCCATGTAAAGGGCCACCTTGTCTAATATGTCAGCGCGGTGATTAGGGCCAAGCTGTTGCCAGTTGGGTTGAGCTAGATGTGCTGAATCTAGCGCACGTAAAATAGTTTTCTCATCAGCACTACTGTAATGCCCAATGAGTTCGGCATTGTTAGCGGGATTAACCTGTTCTGTTAAAGCTGTCTCTACGCTTTTACCCTCAATAATGGAGTGCACCGCAATAAGATCTTTAGAGGGTTGGTTAACAATACTCAAAAGCTCTGCGCTGTCTTGCGGTGAGTCAAGGTCTAGCCCTATTGAATTTAATCGCGCCTCATTAGCGCTTGTGAATAATTGCTTGGGTACAGGGATCATACTGTGCTGATAGGGAAAAGCCTGCTTTACCTCACTGCGAGTATCGCGAACTAATTCATCGACGGGGGTCTTTTTGTCCAAAAACCGATTCACAAAGGAGCTATTCGCGCCATTCTCTAGTAATCGACGCACTAAATAAGGCAGTAAGTCGCGGTGATTACCGATTGGCGCATAAATTCGTACTGGTATTTGGCGACCTGATGTTTGTTTCTTTAGTTGGTTATAAAGCCCATGGCCCATGCCGTGCAGTCTTTGAAATTCAAAATCTTGATCACCTGCAAGCTCTAATATCATCATGACGGTATAAGCATTGTGCGTGGCAAATTGTGCAAATATTGAGTCACCAGCGCTAAGTAATAGCTCCGCACAATGCTGATAACACAGATCAGTGTTGGCTTTGCGGGTAAATACAGGATAGCCCTTGAGCCCCAGTTCTTGAGCATGCTTAATTTCAGCATCCCAGTACGCGCCCTTAACTAGGCGAACCATGATGCGACGGTTAGTCTTTTGCGCTAAAGCAATTAACCATTTAGCGGTGTCAGGTGCACGCTTTTGGTAGGCCTGCAATACAAACCCTAATCCCTGCCAGCCTTCAAGGTCTGGATCACAGGCCAACGCTTGAAAGATATCCAGCGATAGCTCTAGTCGGTAAGCTTCTTCAGCATCAATGGACAAACCAATATTGTAGTGTTTCGCCTGAATACAGAGTTGCTTAATGCGCGGTAATAATTCGCTCATGACACTCTCATAATGAGAGAAGTAGTAGCGGCAGTGCAGAGCAGATAATTTAACAGATATACCGTCGGCACTGTTAATGGCCTTTGAGGATGAGTGGTTTGCTTCGCCAATCTGATCAATGGCTGCGCTATAGGCATTAAAATAAACAAGCGCGTCGTCGTCAGTTCTAGCGCCTTCACCTAGCATGTCAAAGGAAAATCGGCTGTCAGAACCATTGTGTTTAACGCCTTGTTTAAGGCCTTCTTTAATAGTCCTGCCGAGCACATATTGACCGCCCATAATACGCATGGCCTGCATTACAGCGGAGCGTATTAATGGCTCGCCTAGTCGTGCGGAGAGCTTTTTTACCCAATTATCGGTCTTGTCCGTTATGTCCGCATCAAGGCTAACTAAGTGACCGGTTAGCATTAGTCCCCAGGTTGATGCATTGACAAACAAAGACTCAGATTGACCACGATGGTCTACCCATTTGCCCTCTTTGATCTTTTCCGCAATTAAGCGGTCTGCGGTAAGGCCGTCGGGAATTCTCAATAAGGCCTCTGCCATACACATTAGAGCGACACCTTCAGCGTTAGACAGTCCAAATTCTAGTAAAAACGCATCCAATGGCCCCCCCGTGTCCGGGTCTTTCCTGCAGGCTATTACTAACGCTTGAGACTGGTTTAGGATGGTGTCTCTGGAACTCTGGGACAACGGGTTGCCATGCAAAATTTGGGCGACTGTTGTGTGCTCATCCTGATGTGCTGTTGCCAGTATTTTTTGACGTTGAGTAATAGTGTCCATCGATGTTTTAGGCCGTAGTAATTTTATATTCTGCATAATGGCGTATATGCATTAATATTTGTCTCTAAATTATCTATATAAGCAGTGTATTATCTCGACAATCACCTATATTTGGCATATTTGTCTTTTATGCTATATGGGTAATAAGTTACACTGCGCCAAAGAGTGAGTTGTTAATAGTCTATCTCTCAAAATTGTCTAATCACGGAGGAAATATGAAAACGATTGCTGAGTTGGATCGCATTGATAGGCGTATTTTAAATGTACTGCAGAAGAATGCTCGCATAGCTAATGTTGAGCTGGCTCGTCAAGTGAATCTTACACCGACCCCATGCTTAGAGCGGGTAAAGCGGCTTGAAAAAGACGGGTTTATTACCGATTATGTCGCTCTCATTGATCCGGTAAAAGCCAATGCTGCGCTCTGTGCCTACATTGAAATTCAGTTAGTAAGCTCCACCACAGAGGCTTTTAAGCGTTTTAATCAGCAGATGTTAGATCTACCGGAGGTTCAAGAGTGCCAGATGGTAGCGGGTGGCTTTGATTATTTGATTAAGATACGCGTTGCTGATATGGCTCACTACCAGCGGTTTTTGGGTGAAAAGTTAGCGTCAATTAGCGATATTAGCCAAACCCATACCTATGTTGTGATTCAAGATGTTAAGTCTGAAACCGCTATTCAAATCAATGTCTAATTAATGTAGCGTCGAGGCACTCTAGCGGGCATTCTGGTCAGTAACTCATACCCAATGGTGTTGCAGTGATCAGCGACTTCATTTACGGGTAAATTATCACCCCACAGCGTTGCTGTGTCGCCAATGACCACGTTACTAAGACCAGTGACGTCCACGGTAATCATATCCATTGAAACTCGACCCACTAAGGGGCAGCGGACACCATTAATCAAAACCGGAGTACCATTGGGAGCTTGCCTTGGATACCCATCACCGTATCCGACGGTAATCGTAGCAATAGTCGATGGCCGCTGAGCTGTCCAATGAGCGGTATAGCCTACTGAATCGCCTGTTTTAACATGGCGTAGTGATATAACCGCGGACTGAAACGTCATGACGGGTACTAGCTGGTCGGCATTATCATTGGCGACAGCGAAAGGTGAGTTACCATAAATCATGTAACCAGGACGCTGCCAGTGGCGTTGGGTCTCCGGCCAGCCGAGGATAGCCGCCGAATTTGCCATCGAAAACTGTACATCTTGTTCTGCGCCAATGTTATTGGCGTTGATGCATCGTTGAAACTGATTAGTTTGTTCAGATGTTGCGGTGTTGTCTAGGTCATCCGCGCAGGCAAAATGGGTTGCTACTACAATCGTTCCTGCAACCTTGCTTGACGCTCGAAGATCTTGATAGTGTTGTCCGATATCCTCTGGCTGAAAACCTAGGCGATGCATGCCAGTATCTATACCCAACCAAATAGTCACCGCTTTTTTAGTGGAGGCTGACAAAATCGCTTCTTTTTGCGGCTCATTCTCAACCATCAGCCAAAAATTATTCTCTGCGGCAACGTTTACTTCATCCGCAGAGAAGGTACCTTCGAGTAATAATAGGGGTTGTTGTATTCCTGCGTCTCTGAGCGCTAAAGCCTCTTCAATACAAGCAACACCAAAAGCGGGTGCACAAGACAGGGTTTTGCACACTTCCAGGGCGCCATGCCCATAGGCGTTAGCTTTGACCATAGGCATTGATTTAGATGTCGGCGCCAGTGCATCAGCAAGTGCTAAATTATCACGCAGCGCTTGTCGATTTATAATGGCTACCGTTGGTCTAGACATAACAGCCTCGTTATTTAATAGTCATACTTGTGTTGAGAAAATAGTGTTTGCGCGGCTAGCCATGTATTACCAATTTGGCCATCGCCAACCGGTACTCCATCGACACTAACAACGGCACCGATTTCCTTCGTTGAGCTAGTGATCCAAACTTCGTCTGCACTACGGACTTCGTCCATGGTTACCGGCCGCTCTTCAACGTGAATAGAGCCGTCCTTACGCAGTATATCAACCAGCATGTTTCGCGTTATGCCGGGCAGTAGTTGGTTGTCCAGCGGCGGTGTAATGACTACCGAATCTTTGACAATGAAGGCGTTGCAGGCACTTGCCTCAGTGAGTTCATTCTTGTCATTATAGAGCAGTGTTTCATCATTGCCCTGAGAATACCCTTCTTGAAAGTGCAATACATTGCCCAGTAAGGCAGTAGATTTGATATGGCAGCGCTGCCAGCGTAAATCTTGGCTAGTGGCGACGGTATAGCGCTTCGCGATTTCTTTATTGGCGACCGGGGAGGGAGGTATATCAAACGTGAAACCAAATATTGTTGGCGGCACTGACTCTGGAAAGGCGTGGTAGCGTTTGGTGTCCGCGCCACGACTCACTTGTAGGTAGATTCCTAAATTACCATTACCATTTTCACCAGCAAGCTTTGTGCACAGCGCTTCCCAGTCCTCACGCGTCCACTGCAGACCTAAGCCAATGCCATCAAGGCCTTCTTGCATGCGCGTTATGTGCCCGTTAAAGCCAAGCAGCTTCCCTTCGTAGGACGGGATTACTTCATAAATGCCGTCACCAAACAAAAAGCCTCTGTCCATAGGGGAAATTTTGGCTTCGGTTATTGGCATGTAAGAGTCGTTGAGAAAGGCAATGCTCATTAATTAATCAATCCTTTAAGTCAGGTGCGTGTATCGTTATCGTCTTTATACCAGAGCCTAAAACTACCAGGTTGGCAATTATTTTGAAATGTTAGCAGTCAGCATTGGTTTAAACAAAGTAATTCTGCACAACGTGCCTCTGTTCGTGCCGTGAAATGCATATTACAAGATTTGTACATGGCTCGCTGTAACACCAAAGAGGTACATAACCCCCGTTCACTTATCAATACGGTTAGACGCATGTTTTGTATGATAATGCGCTCATCAGCCCATTGATTTGAGCATAGTTGGGGGTTTTATCGCGCAAATTGTGGCATCTTAACGCTGGTTACCGCCAAGTAATTCTGTAATAGATGCCCATAGTCTTTGCAACGGTAGTGTGATTGATGCAAAGGGCGAAATCATCCGTGGACTGTTCTTGGTGACTAAGGCTTAGTTAAGCTGTAGTTTTAAATCCCGTCAGTACTCTTAAACGCTCAATGAGGGCCTCACTGACCGCCGATTCCATGCCATCTTCGGTCAAGGTGTTCTCGCCGGTTACCCCATCAACACTTCCTGCAGCAGACAAATAGGACAATATTGTATGATTATTCCAGTTACCCAATAAGTCTTCACTGACCATAACTGATAGCAACGCAATTAGTCCATGAGCCGCCCAGTTAGATACATCCGCCACCAGTAACTCATCACAGCAGGTTTGAGACGCTCGAATATCTAATTGATCGAGCGTTTCGGCAATGTTACCCATGCCAATTTCGTTTCCACCATCACCAATAGCAATGGTGGGGCAGGAGGCTTGGTGCATGAAACGATCAAAATTAGCGCATTTATCAGAAATATCTACACCACGCATATTGTAATATCGCCCGTCAACAGCCTGCCCCGGGCGTTCAATGGAAATAATTAAAGAGGGGTCATGCTGGGCTAATATGCGCTCTGATTGGTCATCGTCGATATCAATTTCGTGGATTTGATAGTCGTCTTCTAATGCCCTTGAAAGTGGTGCATCACAAATTATGATGGGATTTCCACCAAGCTTCTGTATTGCCCCGTAAAGAGCAATCGCGCCTACTGGACCATCGGTCTCAAAGCTACCATTGACCGGGAATCCGGTACCAATAAGCACGGTACCCAGTCGCTCATGGATCAAAGTAGCTGCGCGTAAATATGAGCCACTTTTAATGGCCGGGCTTACGGTTTTCATACCTCGAGGATTGGCAGCCACTAACAGCGTTTCTATTTCATGTGAAAGAAGCTCAGTATCAATTTTTGGCACACAGGCCTGCGCACTCACCTCTGCTAAGAGTAAAATATTGTGTGCCTCTTCAATGGCAATAGGCTCAAAGGTGATGACACTTTGAGCGGATAGCTGCACCAACTTATTTAGATCCACTGACAATACAGAGCCAATTTTTGGGTAACCCCCAATCGTCTGACGATCATTAAGCAATATGATTGGCTGCCCATCAGCCGGTACTTGTATAGCACCAAGACAGATTCCTTCTGATAAAATTCCGTTCACAGACGGTGCAATAGATGGGCCAGTAAGTCTAAAGCCCATGCGATCATTGAGGCCAGATATCTGATAGTCGGAGTTGAAAAAAACCTGTTTTTGCTGCCGGGTAAAATACTCTTGTTGGTAGCCGAGCACGACTCTCAGTACTGTTTTTAAGGGTACTTGCTGCAAATGGCGCGGTTGCTGCTCGCAGGGTAAATAGCGGGGTGGCATTAGTTCAGTGGTGTTGCAGGGTATTAAATCACCACTGCACAGTGGCGCACCATTACCCTCCAGACCACCAATGGATTCTCTGCTAACGGTGGCACAGCTGCCAAACACGGGTTCTATAGCAAACCCACCGGGCACCGCGAGGTAGCAACGAGTTCCAGCGGACATGAACCCTATTTCTACTCGATCTCCGATATAAAGCCTGTGTAATTTCCAGCCATCAATGGGTTTTTTGTTGATACTCAAGAGAGCAGACGCACCAGTGATAACAAAATAGCTATTAACGGTTGATTCAAATACCAATCCACCAATAGTAATCTCTATAAGTGGCGTATTTAGCGCGTTTGCACAAAGTTGGTTGGCCCACCGAAATGCATCGCGATCCATGGGGCCGCCCACAGTTAGGCCATTGTGATGCTGGCCTATGCGCCCGGCATCCTGGATTAAGCTCAATATACCCGGCTGAATTATTTTGAGGCCTTTCATTTTTGTTCCTCAAAGCAATTTAATTTACCACCTAGTTCAAGAAATGCGTGCTTGTCGATCGCTTCAAACACTACTCGATCCCCTGTTTTCACTGGCATGCTGGGTTCTGCGGTAGGGTCAAACATGAGCGTTGGGCACAAGCCGATAAGGTTCCAACCACCGGGGGATACCGCTGGATAAACCGCGGTTTGACGATCAGCAATTGCTACAGCTCCTTTGGGAACCTTTTGGCGTGGCGTGGCTAATCGAGGGGCCGCAATGCGTTCGTCAACTTCGCCAAGGTAAGCAAAACCCGGCGCAAAGCCAATAGCATAGACTCGGTATTCGATAGATTGATGAATGGCAACAACGTCCTCAATAGTCAGGCCCGCGTTAGACGCAAGGGAGGCTAAATCGGGACCCGATTCGATATCGTAGTAGACCGGCAACTTAACCAGCGAGCTCTCAGCGGTATCAGGCTCGTTTTTAATAGTATCCTCGGCTAATTCTGCTGCCGCATGTATATGTTTGGTAACGGCAAAATGATCCGTTAGTAGGGGGTTATAAATGACTAAGATAGACGCATAGGAGGGAATCAGATCAATAAGGCATGATTTTAAGCTAATACGCAGCCTTTGAGTCATACGCTGAATCTTTGCCGCAACCATAGGTTCGGTGCGCGTTGACAGATAGACGATCAACGAATTTTCACCAGCCACAGAAACGTTTAGAGTATCTTTGATCATAGGATTATCGTTCGTTAAGTATTTGACGAATTTCACGTATCGCGGCAACACCTTCAATATTGTCGCCGTGAACACAAATAGAATCCGCTTGTAGCTTTAGTCGACTCCCACTTATCGTCGTAATTGAGCCCTCGTTGCTGAGTTGGGATACTTGTTCGAGCATTTTCTCACGACTATGAACCGCACCGGGCAGACTTCGACTGAGCAGGGCACCGTTATCGGCATAGCAGCGATCAGCAAATACTTCAAAAATTAACGTTAGGCCAAAGGCCTGAGCTTCTTGAATGTGTTGATCTGCATTTGGCGTTGCTTGAAGCATAAATGACAATGAGGGGTAATCACTGATAGCTTGCATGACAGCACTACGAATATGGCCATTGACCATCATATCGTTGTACAGCGCACCGTGCGGTTTGACATAACTCACCGTGCTGCCTTGTGCTGTGGCTATGTCGCTTAGCGCGTTGATTTGCTGCTTTATGAGGTCAATAAGTTGCTGGTTGGGTAAGTCCATAGACAAGCGCCCAAAGTTCTCCCGGTCAGGGTAGCTTGGGTGTGCACCGACGGTAACCTTGTTTTGCAAAGCCAAGGTTAATGTTTGCGCCATTATGGCGGCGTCACCCGCATGTTGACCGCAGGCAATGCTAGCCTGGTCAATAAATGGCATTACTTTAGCATCAACATTAACACTGTCGATGCTGGCGCTCTCGCCAAGATCACAATTAAGCAGTAGGGTCATATCATTTTCCTAAACCAAGACGCTAAAAAGGTTATTTATTATCTAAAGAGCTGTTGAGTAAGTCAGTCACCAGCATACAGCCTGGGCTATGAGTTATACAAAAGGGGGGCTTGGCTTGCTCTAAAGCTACCTGAGGCGTCACCCCGCATGCCCAGAATAACGGTTTTTCATCAGAGTTAATGGTAACGGCATCGCCATAATCAGGCTTGCTGATATCATTAATGCCAATCATCTCTGGACTGCCGTAGTGAATTGGCGCCCCATGCACACGTGGAAAACGGGCACTAATAGTTGTTGCTCGCTCGGCATTAGTCTCACTAAAAGGACGCATGCTAACGACCATCTTGCCCCGAAAGGGGCCCGCGGGCTCACAATCGATATTTGTTCTATACATTGGCACGTTGCGACCTTCGCTTATATTGCGTACCTCAAGACCCTCTGCAATAAGGGCTTCTTCAAATGAAAATGAGCATCCGAGTAAAAATGCGACAAAATCATCACGCCAAAGTGAGGTGATATCAGAAACTTCATTGGACATAAGCCCATTTTTAAAAACTCTATAACTAGAAATGTCGGTTCGGATATCTAGATCTTTTCCCAGCTCTGAGAGGTTAAATTCACCGGGTTTAGAGGTCGCTATTAGAGGGCAAGGTTTTGGATTAGCTTGACAAAATTGAGTAAAGTCAGCAGCCCATGCACTTGGCAATATTACTAGGTTGCACTGCACAAAACCTTGGCACAGTCCAGATGTCATGCCTGTATGGCTTCCCTGACGAATTTGCATGCGCAAGGTCTCTGGTGACAGCTTTAATGACATAAATCCTTGTCCTTTTAGTTTAGCCCTTTAGGAGAGCCGTCTCAGATAAGAAGCGAGTGATATCATCAGTCGCTATATGCTGATTCTCAGACTGCCGGCGATGGCGATACTCGATCTTTCCTTCGCTCAGCCCTCGATCCCCAATAACTACTCTGTGGGGGATGCCGATCAATTCGATATCAGCCAACATGCCGCCTAATCTAGCCTTTGCCTCATCCATAAATAACACTTCATAACCCATCTGAGTCAATTCGTCATAAAGTGCCTCGCAGGCTACCTTAACCGTCTCAGATTTATGCATATTGATCGGTACGATAGCAATCTGAAAAGGAGCGATAGATTCAGGCCAAATAATGCCATTGTCATCATTATTTTGCTCAATGGCAGCAGCGACAATGCGGCTAACACCGATACCATAACAACCCATGCTCATAAACTGTTCTCGACCGTTTTCATCAAGCACGGTAGCCTTCATGGATTCGCTATACTTTGTCCCCAACTGAAAAATGTGACCGACTTCGATACCACGTTTAATCTCTAGAGTGCCTTTCCCGTCGGGGCTAGGGTCGCCAGCAACAACATTGCGAATGTCAGCGACAGAAAAATCGCCACAGTCAATATCCCAGTTGGCACCGGTTAGATGATAGTCGTTTTTGTTAGCGCCACAGACAAAGTCTGTTAGTACTGCCGCGCTGGAATCAACAATCATGGTTAGGCCTAAATTGACTGGGCCGATAGAACCCGGCGCGCACTGTAATGCAGATTCAATCTGCTGCTCAGTTGCAAAGCTTAGGTCGCCACTAAGACCAAGAATACGCTGTGCCTTTACTTCATTGAGATCATGGTCACCGCGCAGGATTAGCCCAAACAACTGAGTCTTACCCTCTGCAATGTCAGCGCTCACAATTAATGTCTTAACCGTTTGACTGGCATCGACATCTAAAAATGCACTTAACTGGCTAATAGTGTGCACACCTGGAGTGGCAATTTCGGCCAATAGTGCAGTCCCTTTGGTACCATTTACAACCGGCGGTAGAGCCTCGGCTTTTTCAATGTTAGCGGCGTAGTCACTGCCATTTGAAAAAACAATCGCATCCTCTCCAGAATCCGCAAGCACATGAAATTCATGGGAATGACTGCCACCAATACTGCCAGTATCAGCAAGTACTGCTCTAAAAACGAGGCCAGTCCGAGAAAAGATTTCTGAGTAAGTCCTATGCATGAGGTCATAGGTTTCTTGCAACGATTCTGCATTGCTGTGAAAGGAGTACGCATCCTTCATACAAAACTCACGCGTGCGCATTACTCCAAAACGAGGCCTCCGTTCATCGCGAAATTTAGTTTGTATCTGATAGAAGTTGGCGGGAAGCTGTTTGTAGCTACTAATTTCACTACGAATAATGTCGGTAATGACTTCTTCATGGGTGGGGCCTAAGCAAAATTCACGATCATGGCGATCTTTAATACGCAAAAGCTCGGGGCCAAACTGGCTCCAGCGTTTAGATTCTTGCCAAAGGTCAGCGGGTTGGACCACGGGCATCATTAATTCAAGCGCCCCCGACCTGTCCATTTCTTCTCGAACAATAGCTTCAACCTTACGAAACACCTTGAGCCCAAGCGGTAGCCAAGAGTATAGGCCTGAGGCAACCTTTTTAATCATGCCTGCTCGTAGCATTAATTTGTGGCTGATAACCTCTGCATCGGCAGGGGAGTCTTTTTTTGTGGTGATTAGGTATCGGCTAGCGCGCATGATTTCTCTTAAACTTTAATGGGTGACTAATGGTACCATTTTACTGACGATAACCGTCCCGGTATATAAGAAAGCAGTTTAAGGACAAAAAATGTTTAAATTACATTCGATGCTTCAGAAAGATACGGTGCTTGTCGGTGAGTTTCCCCTGAGTCTGTTGCTAATTAACCAAGACGCGAATTACCCGTGGGCAATCCTTGTGCCGAAAAGATCAAATGTTGAAGAAATGTACCAATTAAACCCTGCTGATAGGCAGGCATTACTTGAGGAGTCTTGCCTACTTGCGAGCGCATTGGTCAAGATATATAAGCCGGATAAACTCAACATTGCGACCATAGGGAATATCGTCCCGCAACTCCATATGCACCACATCTGCAGGTATCAAACGGATCCGTGCTGGCCCGCGCCTGTCTGGGGGCAGATATCACCGAGTGCTTATACCAATGGTGCCTTAGAGCAATTTAAGCAACGTTTGCGCTTGGAGCTTGGAGAGACCATTAGTCAGTAAGCACTCAAAAGAAGTAAGAAGAGATTAAAGTGTCATATCCTTAAGACCCTTTAATGCATGAATCTTAACTGTGGTCCGCGAAGGCTTGGCGGAAAATTTGATTGATTGCCCGGTAAAAGGGTTTATGCCTACCCGAGGTTCTTTTGCGCCTTTTTGGGTAGTAGTCACCTTAAATAGTCCGGCTAGTATAAATTCCCCGACGGCGCCTTCAACAATATGCCTTTCGATGAGGGTAGCAAGTTCATTGAGAACCGCGCTCACTTCTATTTTACTAAGATCTGTGTTGGCCGCGAGTTCATTAATAATATCATTCTTGTGAAAGCGTTCGGTAATCGGTGAGGTGTCTTTTACCAGTGCTGGAGAGATGTTTTTAAGTGTTGTAGGCATCGTTTAGTCCTTTAAAGTAATGAGTTAATTGAAGGATAATCTGTGCAGGTAAAACCCTTATCTACCTTGTATGTATAGTCTAATTTTTGATAACTGACAGATTATTGTTGGATAATTTGAATTATTTGGTGAAAACAGTGTTAATTCTGGCATTCTCACAGAGCAGAGGCTGATGTATACTGCGCCGCCTTTAAAACACAGTCCGAAACGCTCGTCACCCAAATGAGACCCGTAACACGGTCAGGAGTTTAAGTTTGCCAATTTACGAATACCGTTGCCAGTCTTGCGAGTATGAGATGGAAAAACTGCAAAAAATTAGTGATGATCCTTTAATGGAGTGCCCCTCATGCCACGAATCGGCCTTGAAGAAACTTGTGTCTGCGGCAGGCTTTCGTCTTAGCGGAAGTGGATGGTATGAAACGGATTTTAAAAAAGGCAAAATGAAGAATGTAACCAATAGCGGTTCAGCGGATAGTGCTGGACCGTCTGATAGTGCGGCAAAAAAGCCGACAAATAGTGCGTCGGCGACATCTGGCACAGCCTCTAGCGGAACCTCGGGTTCGCAATAATTTTTATACTGGGAATAATAAACTAATGGATCGATCAATTTATTGTGGGTTAGTGAGAAGCTCTCACATCGATACTGAAATCACTTTGACGGGTTGGGTTGACCGGCGCCGCGACCACGGTGGTGTTATCTTTCTTGATCTACGTGATCGTGAAGGGATTGTGCAGGTGGTATTTGACTCCGACGGGGGTGAATTCTTCCAACTGGCTGACAATGTCAGATCAGAGTACGTCCTAAAGGTCACCGGTAAAGTGCGCGCGCGCAGCGAGGCCACTGTGAACCCGAACATGGCTACCGGAGAAATCGAAGTTTATGGTACTCAGCTAGAGATTCTAAATACGGCTCAAACGCCTCCGTTTCAGTTAGATGATTTTGTGACCGTCGGCGAAGATGTCCGACTCAAGTATCGCTATATGGATTTACGACGGACCGAAATGCAAAATAGTTTACGGTTCCGCTCTAAAATTACCTCGTCGATTCGAAACTATCTCGTTGATGATGGTTTCTTAGATATTGAGACACCAATCATGACTCGAGCGACCCCTGAGGGTGCGCGAGACTACTTGATACCCTCACGGACTCACCCGGGTCAGTTTTTTGCCATGCCTCAGTCTCCTCAACTCTTCAAGCAGATGCTAATGGTTGCTGGATTTGACCGTTATTATCAGATTGCAAAATGCTTTAGAGATGAAGACCTGCGTGCAGATCGTCAGCCCGAGTTTACGCAAATTGATATTGAAGCCTCTTTTATCGAAGAAGAAGACATCATGTCTACGACTGAGACGATGGTGACCCAGCTATTTGCTGAGCATATGGATGTTCAGTTCTCAGCCTTTCCGAGAATGACCTACAGCGAGGCGATGCAGCGTTACGGATCAGATAAGCCTGATTTGAGAATCCCTCTTGAGTTAGTTGATATTAAGGACTTATTAAAAGACATAGATTTTAAAGTTTTTGCTGGGCCTGCCAATGATCCGGCTTGCAGAGTAACCGCCCTAAAGGTGCCTGGTGGAGCGACGATCTCTAGAAAGCAGATTGATGATTACACTAAATTTGTCAGTATTTATGGTGCCAAGGGTCTTGCTTGGATAAAAGTGAATGCGTTAGAAAATGGTATTGAAGGCCTTCAGTCTCCGATTATTAAGTTTCTTGGTGAAGAAGTTACACTGGCTGTTATGCAGCGCCTAGATGTCTCTAATGGAGACATAGTATTTTTTGGTGCCGATACATCCTCAATTGTTTCTGAGGCACTGGGTGCGTTGCGTTGCAAAGTTGGTGCAGACCTTGATTTGTTCACTTGCGAGTGGGCTCCGATGTGGGTCATTGACTTCCCGATGTTTGAAACCACTGATTCGGGAGGATTGACACCTTTGCACCACCCGTTCACTGCGCCTTCTTGTTCGATCGATGCGCTGATAGCCGATCCGGCTAACGCGTTATCTCGTGCTTATGACATGGTGCTTAACGGCGTTGAGTTAGGCGGAGGCTCTATTCGTATTCATGATCAAAATATGCAAGCAGTAGTGTTTGATATATTAGGTATAGGTGCTGAGGAGCAGCGTGAAAAGTTTGGATTCCTCTTGGACGCATTAAAGTTTGGTGCGCCACCGCATGGGGGTGTCGCCTTTGGGTTAGATCGTCTAATTATGTTAATGGTCGGTGCAGACTCTATTCGGGATGTAATGGCATTTCCTAAAACTCAGTCTGCTGCCTGCTTACTTACTGACGCTCCAAGTAATGTTGATGCTGCACAATTGCGAGATCTTAATATTCGCTTGCGCAAAAAAGAAGATTAGTAGGCCGGTCAGTGGTTTTATGTGAACCCCAAGATCTTTAACGGCGTGGTTAAAAAGACTGTCAGTCAAGGGTTGGGTAATCTGAGTCATTGACGCAATATTTAAAATGTTAGAAAGTAGTCCGAAGTAAGTAGTACGTAAAAAAGCCGCGCTAGTTGGGCGGCACTTAATACTCAAACGAGTAATCATTAAACGAGGTAATACCGATGAAAGTTATAAAAAAGACAAAGGAATACGTTGTATATCAGAAAGGGTCTGGCCGTTATGCGGTAAAAGATGCTGACAGAAATTGGATCAATGGTGATGAGAAAGTTAAAGTTTTATTAGCTGAAGGCCTCATTAAGGCAGTTATGCCTGCAGCACCAGTTGTTGAAGAAGCTCCGGTTGTCGAGGACGCCCCTGCTGTTGAAGAAGTAGCAGTAGCTGAAGAAGCACCAGTTGTTGAAGAAGCACCAGTAGCTGAAGAAGCACCAGTGGTTGAAGAAGCACCAGTAGCTGAAGAAGCACCAGTAGTTGAAGAAGCACCCGTGGTTGAAGAAGCACCGGTTGTTGAAGAGGCACCTGTTGTTGAAGAAGCACCTGCTGCTGAAGCTAAGCCAAAAGCCAAAGCTGCACCTAAGGCAAAAGCTGCACCTAAGGCAAAAGCTGCACCTAAAGCCAAAGCTGCACCTAAAGCCAAAGCTGCACCTAAAGCTAAAGCTAAGCCTGCTGCGAAATCTGAGGACTAGCCGATCCGGTTTTAATCTTGGTTTCAGAACAAGCCCTCTGAATTCTGTTCAGAGGGCTTTTTTATTTGTTGACTCAGCCCAGCGAGGTTGCAACACTCTACTTATCCAGTCACTTAAAAAGAATATGATGAGAGTTTTGGGAATAGATCCAGGTTCGCGGCGCACCGGGTATGGTGTAATTGATGTTGCTGGAAGCAAAATTGCCTACATTTCCAGTGGCATAATTAGGCTTCCAGAAAAGTCTTTGCCGGACAGGCTAAAAATAATATTTGATGGTGTAACCGAGATTATCCAACAGTATCATCCTGAACACATGGGTATTGAAGAAGTATTTTTTGCCAAGGACCCTCGCGCGGCGTTGAAGTTAGGGCAGGCAAGGGGTGCGGCTATTGTAGCTGGTGTCAATGCCGGTCTTCCTGTTGGGGAGTATTCCGCAAGAAGCGTGAAGCAGGCGGTTGTGGGTACTGGAGCTGCCGATAAACATCAGGTTCAAATGATGATCAAACAGTTATTAAAATTACCGCAGTCACCATCAGAAGATGCTGCTGATGCTCTCGCAGTAGCTATTTGTCATGCGCACAGCATGCATACAAAAGCAGCGTTAGGCAATGCGACAACAGGTTTCGCTCGTGGCCGACACAAATAAAAGCTCCCTACATTAAAAAATTGAAAGAGATTGACGGCATATGATTGGACGAATTACAGGAATAATAGTCAGTAAGGTTGCACCGGACGTGTTGGTTGATGTGCAGGGTGTCGGCTACGAGGTGCTGGTCTCTTTGGGTACGTTTTTTGATCTCCCTGAGGTGGCGGAGGCAGTAACCTTACATACACATTTTGTCGTCCGAGAGGATGCCCAATTACTCTTCGGGTTTTCTTCTCTACAAGAACGAAGCTTGTTTCGCACCCTTATCAAAGTTAACGGCGTTGGCCCAAAAATGGCACTGGGTATTCTCTCTGGCATGACCGCTGGAGAGTTCGCTCATGCAATACGTACCGACGATGTTGCTACCTTAGTAAAACTCCCTGGAGTAGGTAAAAAGACTGCAGAGAGACTTGTGATTGAAATGAGAGACCGACTAGATGACATTGATGTTACTGTTAATGCTAACGTCTCAGATAAGCGACCTGATATACAGCAGGAGGCGGAGAGCGCCCTGATAGCGCTGGGTTACAAACCCCAGGACGCCGCCAAAATGATCAGTCGGGCAGAGGGTGACCAAATTACGAGTGCAGAGCAGTTGATTAGGGCCGCGCTGAAGTCGATGGTAGCAAGATAGGCACTAATATTTATAAATGCGACCTGTTTAATCTGGCTGCTTAGTGAAAATTTTACACCACCAATGTATGCTAGAAGACAAAATTGAGACCTTATCCAATGATAGAACCTGATCGCTTAATTTCCTCTGATATCTCTGCATCTGAAGAGCGCTTTGATAGAGCTCTGCGCCCAGTGACGCTAGAGGAATACGTAGGTCAGCCTGTTGTTAAGCAACAACTTGAAATCTTCATCGAAGCGGCGCGTCGTCGCGCCGAACCTCTGGACCATACGCTAGTATTTGGGCCCCCTGGTTTGGGTAAGACCACTTTGGCACATATTATTGCCAATGAGATGAAGGTCGATCTTAAAACTACATCGGGCCCCGTTTTAGAAAAAGCGGGAGATCTTGCTGCGTTGCTAACCAACTTAGAATCTGGTGATGTTTTATTTATCGACGAGATTCATCGGCTTAGTCCGGTCGTAGAAGAAATTCTCTATCCTGCTCTGGAAGACTATCAGTTAGATATTGTAATAGGAGAGGGGCCCGCGGCACGTTCGATAAAGCTCGACCTGCCTCCTTTTACACTAGTGGGAGCCACCACGCGAGCCGGATTGTTAACATCTCCTCTCAGAGATAGGTTCGGTATTGTCCAACGATTAGAGTTTTATTCAGTTGAAGATCTTGCAAGTATTGTTCGGCGAGCCAGTAGTATTCTTAACGTACAAATCGATGATCAGGGTGCGCAAGAAATTGCCTGCCGAGCACGCGGAACACCTCGAATAGCCAACCGGCTTCTTCGACGGGTCAGAGACTATGCTGAGGTTAAAGGGGATGGCTCAATTACTCAGAAGACAGCGGATGAAGCACTTAATATGCTCAATGTTGATCAGAGTGGCTTTGACCATCAGGATCGCCGTTTGCTATTGACCTTAATGGAAAAGTTTGACGGTGGCCCAGTTGGAGTGGATAGTTTGGCCGCGGCTCTGAGCGAGGAGCGCGGAACTATTGAAGATGTACTTGAGCCTTACTTGATTCAGCAGGGTTATTTGATGAGAACATCAAGAGGACGAATGGCGACGCGCACTGCGTATGAGCACTTTGGCCTTAAAAGTCCGAAACGTATGCAGCAACAGATGGATGACATGGATGACTGAATTTTCTGTGCCGATGCGTGTCTATATTGAAGATACAGATGCCGGCGGTATTGTTTACTACGCTAATTATCTTAAATTCATGGAGCGCGCTCGGACTGAATTGATGCGCAGTCTGGGTTATGGTAAGCCAGCACTTTTTGATGGATTGCAGTTGGTGGTTCACGAAGTGCAAATTAAATATCATAGTCCTGCGGTTTTAGATGATGAAATCCGCGTGGAGGCAAAGCTAGAGACACTTAAAAAAGTGACTCTGTCGATGAGCCAAAATATTTTCCGGGGCGATACTCTTTTGTGTGAGGGGCTGATCAAACTAGCCTGCTTGAATGCGTCCACTAAGAAGCCGGCAGCAATGCCAGCACTAATGTACCAAAAATTAAATGGCCTCATGGCCGATGATCGGAGTTTAGACCAGTGAATGAAGAAAATCTGTCCATCCTTGCGTTAATTGTAAATGCTAGCGCCGTGGTACAAGCGGTTATGGGAATCTTATTCATTGCGTCTGTAATGTCTTGGATCATGATTGTGCAGCGGGGAATATTTCTTAGCCAAGCACAAAACAATTTTAGAGAGTTCGAAGACACCTTTTGGTCTGGCGTTGATTTAGCTCAGTACTACCAAGAGTTGACGCAGAAGGCCAAGGATACAGGCGCTTCTGAGGGTATCGAAAATGTGTTTAGAGCTGGTTTTAGAGAATTTAATCGGTTATCGCAGTCGGATAAAGTTGATCCTGATGCCGTGATGGAAGGTACAGATAGGGCGATGCGAGTTGCGTTGTCCCGAGAAGATGAAAAGTTGGGGATTAATTTGCCCTTCCTTGCCAATGTTGCTTCGGTCAGCCCTTATATTGGTTTGTTGGGCACTGTGTGGGGAATCATGGACACGGTAAGAGGTCTAGGTATGATGCAACAGGCCACATTGGCCGCTGTCGCGCCAGGTATCTCCGAGGCTCTGATTCCTACCGCGATGGGCCTGTTTGCGGCGATACCGGCTGTCATAGCTTATAATCGCTATGCGGCAAAGGTTGAGGGCATTAATACAAACTATGAGACTTTTTCAGATGAGTTCTCTAGTATTTTGCATCGACAGGTTTACTCGAGATAGATTGGAGTTTAGCGTTTGTGAAGCGAAGAAAACCGAAACGTAAATTGGTAGCAGAGATCAATGTAGTCCCCTACATCGATGTTACCTTAGTGCTGATGGTTATATTCATGATAACCGCGCCGCTGCTTATGCAGGGTGTAAAGGTTGAGTTGCCAACGGCTAACTCTGTGCCGATGGATAGTAAAGAAAAAGACCCGTTTATCGTCTCAATAAAGCAGGACGGTACGTACTGGATTGATGTCAAAGGCAAAAATGAAACGCAGTCATTGGAGCGCGTTAAAGAGCGTGTTAAAAAAATACTGAGCCAACAGCCGCAGACTCCTATTCTGGTGTGGGGTGATACGTCGGTAGATTATGGTGCTGTGGTCAGTCTGATGAGTGAATTGCAGGGCGCTGGAGCAACATCTGTAGGGTTGGTGACTGAGCCGGCTCGGCAGTAGTATGAAAACGTCTCACAGTTATGGTATTGGTGTTCTGGGTAGTCTCTGCGTACACGCATGTGTGCTAAGTGTGCTGCTGATGTCTGGGGATGAGGAAACTAAATCTACGGTAATACAACCGCAAACTATTAATGCGAAGCTTGTAGAGCTTGCGCCAAAGAAAAAATTAGTTAGCAAACCAAAGAAACCTAAAAATAACAGCGTAAATAAGGCGCGTGAAAAACAGCGTCAATTAAATGTGGCAAAGGCAAAAAAGGACGCTGCTGCCTTAAAGCGAGCGCAGGCTGCTCTTGAGCTTAAAGAAAAAGAGCGGTTAGACAGATTGGAGCTTGAGCGGCTTGAGCGTGAACGATTAGCTGAGATACAGCGGCAGAAAGTAGAGGCAGAATTTGCGGAAGCTCTTGCTGATGAACAGTTATTTATTAATGCGCAGGAGGATGAGGTAGAGGCAAATAGCTATCGACAGCTCATTAGGCAGCGTCTTTCGGAAAATTGGAGCCGACCCCCTAGTGCTCGAAGAGGGATGGAAACCTTAATCAGATTGCAGTTGGTACCCACTGGTCGAGTCGTTGGGATTACCGTATTGAAATCTAGTGGTGATTCAGCTTTCGATCTGTCGGTAGAGCAGGCGGCGTTTAAAGCGGCACCGTTTGTTGAATTACAGAAAATGCCGCCCAGTCTATTTGAAAAGAAATTTCGACAAGTAGATGTTTCATTTAGTCCGCAAGACCTTAGACTATAAATAACGGAGAGAAGATGGCACACAAAAAAATATCCCTGCGGAATGCTTCTGCTGCACTTGTACTGTATCTTTTCTTGATTGTTCATCCATTGACTGCCTGGGGTGAACTGGTTATTCGTGTTACTCAAGGTAACGATCAACCGACAATAATAGCGGTACCGCCAATGGTGATGTCGGGTGTTCAATTACCGGAAGATGTGAGTGCGATTGTCGAGGCAGACTTGCAAAGAAGCGGTCTGTTCAAAACTATCCCTCGTGCCAATATGTTGGCATTTCCCACTGATCCTGAGGATGTCTATTTTAGAGATTGGCGGCTGCTCGGGAGTGAGTATTTAATTGTCGGTTCAGTCTCGTTACTCAAAGAGGGTGCTCTTGAGTTGAGTTTTAGCTTGCTCGATGTAAATGCTCAAAAGACGGTGTTTAAGCACAGCGTTAAAGGGTCAGAAGGACAACTCAGAGATCTCGCACACTTGGCGAGCGACAAAATCTATGAACAAATAACGGGTATCAGAGGCGCTTTTAGTACTCGTCTGGCCTATGTCACAGCAAAACAAAAAGATGGCCGCCTGGTCTATCGATTAAATGTGTCAGACTCTGATGGTGCTAGAGAGAAAGTAATGCTCAAGTCCTTGGAGCCCATTATGTCTCCAGCCTGGTCGCCTATGGGCGATGAATTAGCTTATGTTTCCTTCGAGACCGGCAGGCCGGCAATTTTTAGGCAAAGTTTAACCACTGCCGCGCGAAAGCAATTGACTAACTTTCGAGGGCTTAATGGCGCCCCGTCATGGTCGCCAGACGCCAAGCAGTTAGCTTTAGTCCTGTCTAAAGATGGAAATCCAGAAATTTATATTTTGAATCTTGAGACTGAAAAGTTTACTAGAATGACTCGCCATTTTGCCATTGATACCGAACCAACGTGGTCCCCGGATGGGAAAAGTCTATTATTTACCTCAGATAGGGGAGGTACTCCACAAATTTACAAATTAACGGTTGCAAGCAAGGCGGTGCAACGAATAACATTCAAGGGTAATTACAATGCTCGCCCTAGTCTAGCGCCCGATGGTCGGACTTTGGTCATGGTGCATCGCGAGACTGGTGTGTTTCATATCGCAACACTTGATTTGGTCACTGGTCGAATGTTAGAGCTGACGGAGACTCGTTTGGATGAATCTCCCACAGTAGCTCCCAACGGAGCAATGGTAATTTATGCGACAAAGCAGGGCGATAAAGGAATTTTATCTGCGGTGTCCTTAGATGCTGGCGTTAAATACTTTTTGCCCGCTAAGTCTGGTGACGTAAGAGAGCCAGCTTGGTCGCCATTCTTAAGATGAAGGCTTTAGTTAACATGCTACAATCACCCATAAATTTTATTAAGGAGCAATAAATGAATATTACAGCAAATAAATTAGGTCTTTCCATTCTATGTTTGTCAGCACTACTTGCCGGTTGTAGTTCTGCTCCGGTTGATGAAACTACATCTACGATTGAAGATACTACGGTCCAAACGGCGTCTCTAGAGAAGGAGATGGAAGCAGAGAAAGCAGCAGCAATGGCTGAAGCTCAAGCTCAAGCTCAAGCTGCGGCGGTTAACTCTGCGGATACTGTGTTTTACTTTGCGTTCGATAAAGCAGTTCTCAGCGACGACTCTCGAGCGGCGTTGGTTGAGAATGCTCAATTTTTAATGAGTAATCCGCGAGCTGTGCGTTTAGAGGGCCATGCTGATGAGCGTGGGACGCGCGAATATAATATGGCTCTTGGTGAGCGCAGAGCTAATGCCGTTAAAGACTTTATGATTATGCAAGGTGTTTCAGGCAGTATGATTGAGGTTATTAGCTATGGCGAAGAGCAAGCAGCGTCGTTTGGCAGCAGCGCAGCCGCTTGGAGTATGAACCGTAGAGTTGAGCTTAAGTAACGTTTAAATGCTCGGTTATATAATTGCCAGCGTATTGGGTGGTTGGGGTCTATCGATCTCAGCTGCCTTTATTAAATTAGTGTAGGTAACGAGTGAGCTGAAATGAAATTGGGCCAAAGACTCTGCGTGCTTTTTTTTAGCATTCCTTTCCTCGCGACGGCGCAAGATATTGTTCCCATAGTAGATGCTAGTTCTACCTCGTCTTCTAGTTCCGATAGCGTTGAAACCGAGTACATGCCTAACCCAGCGCAGGGGTTGGCTAGCCGCCGTTATGACATTATGCAAAACTTGCAAGAAGAAGTCAGAATGTTAAGGGGGTTGGTCGAAGAGCTAACCTATGAGTTGCAGCAAGTCAAACAGCGACAACTTGATGACTACCTTGATCTTGATCGTCGTTTAGGTGTTGGAAGACAGGCGAATGAGTCTAACGTTACCGATCCTTTGATTGCCCAAACTAATCCTCTTGATTTGGTGGATGCGCAAGATAGTTTAACCACAGCTGTTGGGGTAAATACTAAAGGTGATGTAAGTGTCTCGCCGTTACCTGGAGCGTTGGAGCTTGTCGTTGATCAGTCCTTGGTTAAAGACGACTATAATGCGGCGTCAAAAAAGCTTTTAAAGGAGCGGGACATCGAAGGAGCTGCTATCGCTCTAAAGAGGCATTTAGAGACCTACCCTGGGAGTCCGTTCGCAGCGAATGCGCACTATTGGCTGGGGGAGATATATCTTCTGCAAGGTGATATTGAGCTAGCAAGACAATCGTTCACTAATATTGTTGAACGTCATACGGATCATCCCAAAGCAATGGATTCTAGCTTTAAGCTCGGTAAGATCTACTTTCAACTGGGTGAGGTCGAGCGCGCGCGAGATCTACTCGAGCAGGTATCGAAAAGTGAGGGTGGCGTTGCCGCCAAAGCTCGTAATTTCTTAGAAACAAACTTCCAGTAAAAGGTTGTCCGTTAATGTCTCATAAGGCCGTTATTTTAGTCTCCGGTGGTTTAGATTCGTCTACTGTTTTAGCGATGGCTATTCAGCAAGGTTATCAATGCTACACGTTGAGTTTTGATTATGGTCAGCGACATCGCTCAGAACTAGATGCCGCGGTTCGTGTGTCCGAGTCTATGTCGGTGGTCGAGCACAAAGTCATTAAGCTTGATTTACAAGCAATTGGTGGCTCGGCACTCACTGATATTGGCATCGCAGTGCCAGAGCAAGAAACCACAGGAATTCCTGTAACCTACGTGCCAGCAAGAAATACTATCTTTTTGTCGATTGCGCTCGGGTGGGCTGAAGTGATCGAGGCCAACAAAATTTTTGTCGGCGTTAACGCCGTGGATTACTCAGGCTACCCAGATTGCCGGCCTGAATATATCGCCAGTTTTGAGGCTATGGCCAATCTTGCAACAAGAGCCGGTGTAGAGGGGAATCGATTATCAATTGAGGCACCTCTAATTGACATGAGTAAATCCCAAATTATTCAGGCTGGTTTACGCTTAGGGGTAGACTACGGCCAGACTGTATCGTGTTATCAGGCCAATTTTGACGGTGTGGCGTGTGGTAAATGTGAGAGTTGCCGACTGCGTGCACAAGGGTTTATAGAGGCAGGAGTAAAAGACCCTACAAGATATCAAAATAACGCTTGAATTTTGTCAACTGGTCAGTATGATACGCACCTCCTCTGAGGGCCGTTAGCTCAGTTGGTAGAGCAGTTGGCTTTTAACCAATTGGTC